>FTCC01000715.1_pt1 | contig 11183 bp, 7 predicted proteins | sample 1639481 | NCBI WGS metagenome assembly FTCC01 (sample SAMEA3914864, study PRJEB12502) | metagenome | biome: forest; material: soil | place: USA | collected 2012-03-12 | depth 0.3 m | reverse complement strand
GCCTGAGGCCGTCGCACTTCCAGCCACCCTGGAACCGGAACCTGCCGAAAGCATTGCCACCGAGGCACCCGCTTTCGCCGCGTGCGCACCAGCGGAAGAGCCGGTGGCGGTCGTTTGCGAAGCCGCTGCCCACGTGCCCGCCCCGATGACAGCCAGGGTGCCGTTGCCTCCGGAGCCGGCCGCCCTGCCTGAGCCCGAACCGGAGCCGGTTCTTCCAGCAGTGCCGGTGGCACCGGCGGTCGTGGAGGTCAATACGGTGGAGCCACCACCACCTTTGATTCACCTGCAGCCTGCGCCGGAGGCCGCTGCCGCGCCTGCGCCCGTGGTGGTCGTTCCGCCCGAACCACCGTCAAGGCCTGAATCTGCCCCTGCCGTCCGCACTGCGCCGGTGCGCCTGCCGGAACTTCTGGCGCGGCGGCCGGAGGCGCCACCGCGGCCCATTCGCATTGCGCTGAAGAAAACCAGCGCACCTGTGGCAGTCTCGCCACCGCCCCCGATCCCCGTTTCACCGCCTCCGCCGCTGGTTGAGACCCTGGCCGAACCCGCGCCCGCCGCCCCGGCGGTCCCCGTGTTGGTGGAGGCGGAGCACGAGGAAATGGAGCATCAAGTGAGGATCGGCGGCGTGCTCATGCCACGCTATACCTTGATCCCGCGCGGCAGCCAGCTCCTGCTCTGGGGTCGCAGGGCTGCGATCGTTCTGCTCATCTTGTCCCCGCTGGCCGTGTTCTCCGGCCTTTACATGCCGCACATGCGGCGCTTCCTGGCCTGGGCGGATGAGATGCAGCGCTCGCGGGTGCATCTGGACGAGATCCAGAAGCAGATGGCGGAAAACCGCGGCAACCCCGCCGCCCGTGGATTGCGAAAGGATGCGATGGAGGCCCTCCGCCATGAGTGGACCAAGCTCACCACCCGCTCGAAACCGGACGAGGCTCACGCGGCCGGCGGTCCCTTGCATCCCGTGGTTTTCCGGGCCTCAAGATCCGAGCCTGGAACCGCCAATCCGGAGACGGACTGGCCGCAGCTTCTGCTGCGGAACTTTGGCACCTTCGTGGGCCACTCGCCGATGGAAGGAGCCAGCAGCTTCATCGTGGAAGCGCCGGACGGCAGCCATTGGATTGCCACCTCAGTGCATCTGCTGGGGGCCTCCGGCGGGGTGGAGCCGCCGGTGGCACCCGGCAAGCTGCCCGGCGCCTTGCATCGCTGGCGGGCTTATTTGCCGGACAGGCCGGACTCCTTTGCCGAGGTCGCGGGCGGCGGCGACCTGGCGACCGTGATCACGGCGGACTGGCTGGCCATGCGGTTGAGCTCCACCGAGGCCGTTCTGCCGGTGAAGCCGCTCAAACTGCGGCGCACGCTGCTGAAACCGGAGGATGCGCTCTACCTGGTGGGCCTGCCCTACGACGACCAGTCCGGTGCCACGCAGCACGTTTACAAAGGGTACCTGAAGGCTGGCGCCCAGCTTGGCCCCGGCCAGTTTGCCTTCACGGTGGAGGAAGAGGTGGATTTTTCCGGCTTCCGGGGCGCTCCCATTCTGGATGAGGAAGGCGATGTGGCGGGCGTGCTCACGGATCGTTCATCCAACCTGCTCATAGGCACCAAGTCGGAGCTGCTGGCCCAGCTTTTGGAGCACAAGTGAATTGATTACCCTAACATTTCTTGTTGCCGATGCCCCTCCCGAATCGAGCTGATATCCTTTCATTGTCCGGCCAAAAGGCGCCTATACGGTTCTTTTGCTGGTCCTGCGGTGTCAAGCTGGAGGTCACGCCCTCCTCCAAAGAACGTGCTGGTCCTTGCCCGCGCTGCGGCGAAGTGATCACGACCCCCATACGCCAGGAAAAGAAGACCGCCGCGCAGTGCCTGCGAGAAGAGGCTGAGGCCGATCCCGCCCCGGCGGATGAAGCAACGGCCGGGGCGCCGCCTGAGAAGGCACCGCTGCAGGTGGAGGTTTATGAGGAGATGGAAAGGTCCTCGCGCAACATCCTTCCCGGCCTGCTGCCCACCCGCATCGGCGATGTCTTGCTGCCCGCCTTCCGGGTGATCCGGCCGAAGTCGCGCTGGGTCATGTTCTCCATTGCCCTGCTGGCGCTGTCGCCGCTGCTGTTCATCGGGGTGTTTTATTTTCCCGAGGCCAGGTCCACCTGGCTTGCCTTTGAAGCCTACCGCCACCGGCAGATCGAATCGGTGGAAGGCCAGCTCCGCGCTTCGGCGGAGGCCCAGGCCGAGCGTGATAAGAAAGACCGGCTGGTCTCGAGCGGGAACGGGCCGGGCAGGCCGGCCGCCAGGGCCGCCCAAAAAGCGTCTTCACAGGAGGGCGCCACGCCCAAGCCCATTCCGCCAGATCCCAAGCCGCTGGCAGCCCTCGCATTGGTCCAGACGGAGCAGCAGACCGGCACCTCCCGCACCCGCACCGTGTCGTTCAAGCCCCCGCCCACGATCGTGTTGTACGACACCCAGCTCGGCGGAGGAGCCGGCGGGCAGGAAAAAGCCGCCGAGACGGAATGGCCGCAGATGCTGCTGCGCAACAACGGCATTTTTGCCGGGCACACTCCCGCGCGGGGAGCGTGCAGTTTCCTTGTGGAAGGGCGCAGCGCCACCTGGCTGGCCACCTCGGCCCAGCTTCTGGGGCTTGAAGGCGGCGTGGCTCCGCCGGTGATGCCGGAAAAGCTGGCTGAAGAACTGCACGTATGGCGGGCCTATTTCCCCGTGGATGACAGCAGCTTCGTCGATGCGCCGGGCGGCTCCTCACTGGTCAGCGCCGCGGGTTCCGGCCTGCTCGCGCTCAAGCTCAGCACCGTGCCTGCGACATTGCCCGCCACGCCGCTGAAGCTGCGCCACAATCCTCCCGCCAACGGCGAAATCGTTTACCTGGTGGGCCTGCCCAGCGACGATCATTCCGGTGCCTCCCAGCACCTCTACGAGGGCCAGATCACTTCCGCCCAGCAGCAGGACCCCGCCCTGTTTGGCTTCACGCTGAACAAGCCCTTCACCCTCTCCGGCTTCACCGGCGCGCCAATCATCGACCTTCGCGGCGAGCTTGTGGGCGTGCTCACCGGCGGCCACACCAGCCTGCTCATCGGCACCAAGGCCGAGCGGCTGGAGGCGCTGATCCGGTGAAGTCTTCGGGCTTCAACCAATGCCATTCAGCTCCGCATACTGCGCCAGCAGGCCGCGGGTGGCGTAGAAGTCCACTTCCGCTTTGCCGCAGGCTTGCAGCTTTTCCTTGGCATCGGTGCGCTGGCCCAGGATGTGTTCGCGGATGAGCAGCGTCTTTTCCGCCTGCAAGGCGAGGAACTCCGGGTTCACCTCCGGCGTCTCCGGCCACTTGCCGCTCGCCTGGCCTTCACGCAGGATGGTGGTGAAGGGGCCGCCCTGTTTCGCCGCCTCCTTCTTGGCGTCGTTCACGCCGGCGTACCAGTCTGCGTGTACGATTTTGTAATAATCCCGCATCGCCTGCTTGTTGTAGTGCAGGATCAGCTTGTGTCCTTCGTGGTCGAGCGTGCTGGTGGCGCGGAAGCTGTCCGTGTCCACGGTGTCGACAAAGAAGCAGTCGTCGTCATCCACGGCAAATTCCCACTTCATGTCCCACAGTGTGAGACCGATGTCGTCGAGGATGCCGCGCACGACATAAGCGCCCAGCAGCGCCATCTTGACGGTGTCGAGGAAGCCCGGGGTGGCCAGGCCGCTCATGAGGAGGGCCTCCTGGCGGCTCACGTTGCGGTCCTCCGGCTCGTACTTGCTCGTCAGGTCGTAGATCGGATGGTTCAGCATCTGCCACGCCTCCATCGGCCGGGTGAGGCCCAGCTCCTGCTCGTAGGCGCGCTTCGCCGTTTCGTTCAAGGCCGCGTGCTTGCGCAGAATCGAGGAGCCGCCGGTGATGCCGAAGCGGACGATGTACTCCAGCGGCACCACGTAGGTGCTGGAAAGGTAGAACTGCTCGTAGTCGTACACGTGGCCGCCCAGGAAGGGCCGCTGCGGCGGCTTCATCACCGGGAAGCGCCGCACCACGTTGAAGCAGCTCGGGTTCTCCGGCATGCCTTCCGCTACCACCGCGCCCGTCTTCGCATCCACCATGCCCACATGGTGGGTGAGGCCGCCGCCGCCGAGCATCGTTTCCAGCGGCCCCTTGAGAAGCTCCGCTTTCCAGGCCGGGTCAATGGAGCTGTCGCTTTCCAGGCGCTGCTTCACCTTCTGCCAGGTGGCCGCCTTGCCCAGCAGGGAGTAGAGAGCGTGGCGGAACACGGCCCGGTTGAGGTCATTTTCCTTGATCTCAAAGATCGAGCCCACGTCGAACACCGAACCCGCGGGGGTCGTCTCGCAGACCATGTAAGCAGGGTGCCCGGGGGCGGCGAACAGGCGTTGCACGGAACCGTTGTAAACCGGTTCGCCAAGCTGGCCGAGGTCGATGGAAGTGGGGGCGGAATCAGCGGACATGACAGGGCTTCCAAACATCCGCTTGCCAGCTCGCGCAAGGGGTTTCCCCGGATTCACTCCCCAACACGTACGCCGGGATCAATGCTCGCGATGCGCTGTTTGCGAATGCTAGCGTGTAGCAATTCAAGAAACCAGTGCGGCATTCTTTCAGTGAGGGGCGACTATTACTTCTTTCTTTGTTCCTTGCCGCCTCCAACGCTCCTCAACGTGCCAATCCACCCGAACAACTTGTCGATTGGGAGCGGAATTTCTTTGACAGTCAGTTCAGCCGTCTCGATAAAGCTCCCGTCCGGGCGCATTTTGCGCTTAGTCTTCGAAATTTTTTCAGTGGGTGGCCTTATCAGCCAAACTAGGCCCAACGAGGTCGCGGCAAAAATGGCGTAGATGACTTCCACTATGACTTGATTTTTGCCGACTCCATCAAGGGCCTCGATTAGGCGGTCATGGGCATCTTCGTTGTTGGACGCTTCGTGCACCAAAACGGTTCGAAGTAGGTATTCGATTGAACTCTCATCCCTCCTGATTTCCGCTAGCCGTTCTCCAAGCTCAGAATACTCGCCGTCGTGTTCCAAAACCGTTTTTGCAAGGCTTTCCTCTACTGCTTGCAAATCGGCCATCCCGACGGCCTGTGGAAAATAGAAGTTTGCCGCCTCAACGAGATTGTCATAGGACAGGCCATTGATCCGGGATACTAAATCATCGGTTGTCATAGAATTGAAAAACGTCCGCACTATTTAAATCCAGTCGCCATGAACGGCAAGCGATCTTGCTACACGGATGGGAACTCCCTTAGCGATAGCAGCGTTGGCAACATCAAGTACAACCTCCGAAAGAGTCTTTTCTACCTCGCCAAGATAAGCAACAATGACACGGTTCACAAGCGGCTGAATCAGGGCGATCGGCACGGGCCACTGGGGAGCAACGTAGCAAACCGTTCCTGCCCGTAACAGCGAGCGCTCCAGCCCTATGCGTTCTCCGCCAAGCAGACTCGCAGTCAAACCTGAAGCACAAGCAGCGGAAAATACCAGCGGTGAAGATGCCGGCAGCAAGGACAGCTCCTGCCAAGTGACCAAAAAACGCTCACCCAACTGACTGGCAAGCACGGTTGGATGACCTGGTGGCAGATGACCGTCGCAGGATACCAGCAGATCGAAGCGAAGATCCCGCGAATCCCCGCGTCCATGGCAGGATAGCCGAACACAGTCACACTGCGCCAGCGCAGCGAATAGAGCGTTCTGCGTTGCTTCGAGGCCAACAGAGGCCTGATAGCCGAGCCCCAAACGTTCAACGTGAGTTTTCAAATCCGCCGCAGCCTGCTCAAACTCGTTGATATTACCCTGGTCCTCATTTGCTTTCCAGACCACAAAATCGTGCAAAGCCTTTGGACGCCAAGCTCCGCGCTTGAAACTCGGCGCTCGACGACGAAGAGCTGCCGCTGCCGCGAGACTTGGTGCGTAGGAAACTGGATGCTCCGCACCAAATATGTATTGTAAAGGAACTGTGGAGAGGACCCCGGTAATAAAACAGAGATGCTGTTTGGGGCGCACAAGCTTTTTAACTTCCAAGCGGAGTTTTGCCGCAAAAACCTGCCAGTCGCCAAAGTCTTCCAATGGATCCTGGAGGCGCGCCGGACTACATCGGGCCAAACGATTCCACGCCTCGTTCGCAAGGCGTATACTGGCTTCATACGAAGCGCTCCAATTGGCTAGAACAGTCGACCATTCGGCCCCTTCACCAGCTCTCTCAATGCTCTTTGCAGGAAGCGAGGTTACTAAAAGCAGAAGTTCGCCTTCTGTGCGAAAAAACTGAAGAACGGCAACTCCAGCGCATGTGTTTGGGGCGAGGGTTTCGAGGGCTTTTTCCGTTTCGTCACCATCCTGTCCGATATTCAAGTCCGAACTAAGGGGCGTGGTCTCACGGGAACTTTCACCCGCCCGGGCCAACTGCTTGGACAAAAGCAAAGACGCTTGGAAGTCAGCGACCATCCGAAGGCTGCCGATATCTGCCTTTCCCGAACGGTACGCCTCCAGAAACGTAGTGCAGAGCATCAGTTGTAAAGAGTCCTTGTCCCTCATAAAATCCACCAAATCCTCGGCGGGGGCAAAACGGTCCGCATCGCGTGTCACCAAGCGATAAACGATCATCAGTCTCTGGCGCGCTACCTCCGCCTTGCCTTGCACCCTGGCGAGGTTTGCTAGCGTAAGCCAGGAGACCCAGGACTGATTTGTATGATCCTTTTCTTCAGGCATGAGTCCCTGTTGAATCACTTGCTCGGCCCTCTCGACATCTCCGCGCTCCCAAAGCAAGATGGCGAAAATGTGCCGTATCCCGCGATCGTTTAAGTTGTCGGAAGCGGAATCTACAACCTCAGATAACAGGCGGATTGCTTCATCAACGATAATTTCCCTGCCATCCGAACGGGGGAGCCGCATAAGGGCCGTTGCTGCGAGCCCCGCCGCGAGTGCAATCTTAACGGAGTCTCCATGAGCTGCGGCGATCTCGCCGGCCTTTGAGGCACGTTCGTAGGCAAAGGCATCCTCCCCCTCCCTTAACGCAAGCGTCACTTCCGTCAGGATGGCGTCCAAGTCAGCCTCGCCTGTGAGGAGTTTTTGGTCGGTGACCTTCGCCTGTATTAATTGCAAGTATTTCTTTGAATCGGCATAGCGCCCTGCAATGAGATGGCAGACAGCGATGGAGTGCAATACACCAATCATCTCCCCCTCGACGCAGTGCTGTAGCAACCCTTCGAGAATTTCAATGCTTTCGCTTACACGCCCAAGATCGCGCATTACTATCGCAAGATTGCGCTCATTGACACGAACATTGGAATTGGCAAGATCCGCCGGAAGGCGGGTCCGGATGAACTCGTAAACATGGAGGGCCTTGAGGAGATTTCCTTGATAGCGATAGCAATTTGCCTCTTCGGTCGACAGCATTGCCAAGGCATGAGCGTCAGCAGGAGGCCACTCGCCAGCTTCCCTCAGAGAGGCCATGCAGGCATGTACTTCTTGCAGGGCCGCCGAACTCATGCCCAGACGATTCCATTGTTCGCTAAAACGAGCTGTCACCTCGATTGCATCCTTCCATCGTCTGGCCAAAAAGGCATCTTCCCGTACTTGCTTCATGAACGTCAGCCACCTTGGCTTGTCATGCTTGATCAGTTCCCTTTGCACTGCGGGGAAGAAAATTGGAAGTGTCTCCGGTGAGGACTGAAAAAGCTCTCTGAAGTATGCAAGACTCCCTTCAAGATCTTCTTTTGAACTAGAGCTGAAACCAACTTGGATTCGTTCCCTGAGATAGACGGCCCATTGAGGCTCGATCTTGAACTTCACAACCAGGTCCGAGATCGTGGCCATGATAGATTTGCCCCATTCAATCTGTTGAGGGTCGAGATCTTCATTCATCAACCGGCTCATCCATTTTGCGTACAAATCCCACAAGGCTCGTGGACCAATCGTGTGCGAAGCAAATTCCTCGGTCACCCGAAGCTCATTTGGAAGTTGTTGGGTTTGGGAAAGCTGCTCGAACAACACGTAGACTTCAGCCCAGTCAGAAGAATGCGGATTGGAACACCCGCCGTGCATGCAAACGGAGGCCAGGATACAGTTCAATGCATACTGTAGCATTGGATTGTCATGGCCGAATTTGGCGAATGCCTCTGACACTGTATTGATCAAGCCGTCGTCGACAGCTTCACTCGGAAGGCAGTTTTCGATCTCATTTGGAATACTTGATAAGCTCTGCGTTTCCGCTCTCTCGGCCGCGAGTAAAACTAACTTCCAGATTACTAGGTCATGAAGGTTTTTCACCATCATTTCCTGAGCCTCACGCGCGGAAAGTTGTTCAGCACCTTCGACCGAGGTAACACCTGAGCGGGCGCACTCCTCCACTGGAGGCGGCTCAGCTCCAACATCCACGGCCCGCTTATGAATATGTACTGGCAAGTCTTTCTGAGCCAGCAGCCAAAGGCCTGAAAAGAAAGTATGGTTCAGGCGGCTGCGATTTTCTGCGATCCATTTCGTCAATCCAGACCGTGCCTTGATGATCACGTACTCGTTCATCAACGGCACTACAAGCCTTGCCACATAGTGACAGATTTTTCGCCGGAAGGTCAGGGAGTCAAAAAATATTTCCAGATCCGAGAGATCGTTACCATTTTCCTGCCACGAAAGTCGGCATTGCTCGACCAGATCACCGTGATAGATGCTCGTAGCCGCCTCCGGGATATACCAAAGTCCACGATTCACTTCGCGAATGAAACAAAGGGATACTGCCGGCTTGTCGATTGCATGATTGCATACAGGACAAAAAAGCAGTTCAGCGCCACCCAGGGCAATCAAATACACCCCCTTCAAGTTGTCTGGAAACACAGCAGTTCCGAAGCGGATCACGTCGCCAGCGGCCTGGTGTAAAACCGCATTGCATTTTGGGCAGAGCAATGCAGAAAATGAATGGTCTTGCGCGCTTGTCATGCCTTACATATGAGCAGTAATGCAATTAGTTCAAGTCGGTATGCGTGCTAAGAGCAAAGTTGGAGTTGATCTCGCCCCGTTCGCGGAAATGAATCCTTTCGCCGCGAACAATTTCTGCAAACAAGCCCATCGGTCCGACCTCTCGTTTGTTTTTTTGCCCGGATCTTATCTGAACGTCGCTGAATGCTTCGCTCTTCGAACTTCGTTTTACCCACCATGAAAGCCGCCTGCCATCGTCTCGTCGTGCTGGGCCTGTGCCTCATCTTCGGCCACGCGCGTGCGGAAGATCCCGCCAAAGTGCATGCCACCATCGAGCGCAGCCTGCAGTTTCTCGCCAAGGCCGGGGATGCCTGGATGGCGGAGCAAAACTGCGTGTCCTGCCATCACATGGGGGTGCTGATCCGCAGCCAGGCCGAGGCCCTGCGCAAGGGCTTCAAGGTGGACCAGACGAAGCTGGATGCATGGACGGACTGGACCCTGCTGCTGCTGGATGGAAAATCTAAGCCAGGGGTGGAAGCCCTGGCGGAGCTGGCCCTGGCCCTGCCCGCCGCCGCCCCGCAGTTGCAGTCCCGCTTGCTCAAGGAACAGCAGCCGGATGGCACCTGGAAGCCCGGCGGCCAGTTTGCCACCATGCAGCAGCGCACCACGTCCGAGGCCCAGGAAGCCACCACGCGCCTCTCCTTGCTCGCCCTCCTGGCCGTGAATGGCAACACCGCCACAAGTGAAAAGGCGCTGGCCAAGCTGGGTCCGGCCACAGAAGCAGACTCCACGGAAACCCTGGTCTGGCGCGCCCTTCTGACCAAAGGCCAGAAGTCCAATCCCGCCCTGGCGGAAATCATTCGCCGGCAGAACGCCGATGGCGGCTGGGCCTGGCGCACCGGCGAATGGGTGAGCGACGCCCTGGCCACGGGGGAGGTGCTTGCCGCTTTGAAAGACTTTCCCGGCACCAAGGCTGCCGCCGACCACGCCCGTGGCTGGCTGGTCTCCCATCAAAACGCCGACGGTTCCTGGCCCATCGATGCTTCCCTGATCAGCAAGCTTTCACGCAAGGACTTCACCCGCGTCAATGGCATCTACACCTTCTGGGGCACCGCCTGGGCCACCATCGGCCTGCTGCAGGACAGCCCTGAACCGGGTGTGGCGAGCCGTTGAATCATCTTTCCCTGCGGCCTTGCGCTTCCATCGCGCCTCCGATAGATAGCGGGCATGGAGTGGTTGCTGCCTTTTGTCTTGTGGTGCCTCGCGGGCTATGTCTGCGGGGCCACGCCGTTTGGGTATTTCGCGGGGAAGCTGCGGGGCATTGACATCCGTGAGCACGGCAGCGGCAACATCGGCGCCACCAACGTGATCCGGGTGATGGGCAAGGGCATTGGCATCCCGGTGTTCATCCTGGATGTGATCAAGGGCTGGCTGCCGGCCTGGATGGCGGGGCGCTGGTTCGCCGGGCATGGCGCTGGCGCATCGCTGGTCACGGGGGTCACGATTGCCACCGGCGTGGCGGCTGTGCTGGGGCACAACTATACTTTTTGGCTCAAGGGAAAAGGAGGCAAGGGCATTGCCACCTCCTGTGGCGTGCTGCTGGCCACCGCACCGGTTGAGCTGGGCGTGGCGGTCGTGGTTTGGATCGTCACCGCGAAGCTCACGAAGTATGTCTCCGTCGCCTCCATTGCCGCCGCCTTGACCATTCCCACCATGATGATCGTGCTCATGGCCGGCAGTGGACGGTGGGATGCCATCCGGCTCGGCTTTGGCGTGGCACTTTGCGCGCTTGCCATCTGGCGGCACAAGGCCAACATCCAGCGGCTGATGGCAGGCACGGAAAACAAGATGGGAGCGAAGAAAGCCAGCGCGCCATGATGAAGTCCGCGATCGTTTTTGGAGCGGGAAGCTGGGGCACGGCCCTGGCTTCGACGCTGGCCCAGCGCGGGCTGAAGGTGCAGTTCTGGGGCCGCGATGCCGCGCTCATGCAGGGGATGGCGGCCACACGCCGCAACCAGCGCTACCTGCCGAACTTGGAGCTTGATGGCTCCGTCAGCGTGACCAGCGATCTTGCCGCACTGGAGCCCGCGGAGCTGCTGGTCTTTGTCGTGCCCTCGCGCGGCATCCATGAGGTGGCCCGCCAGGCGGCCGCCGCCGGGATTGGCGGGGGCCAAAGCGTGGTGCTCTCATGCACGAAAGGCATCGAACTCGACTCCGGTTTGCGCATGAGCGAGATTCTCGCCGAGAGCTTTCCCACGGCGGGGCTGGCGGTGCTTACGGGCCCGAACCATGCGGAAGAAG
>FTCC01000548.1_pt1 | contig 11259 bp, 13 predicted proteins | sample 1639481 | NCBI WGS metagenome assembly FTCC01 (sample SAMEA3914864, study PRJEB12502) | metagenome | biome: forest; material: soil | place: USA | collected 2012-03-12 | depth 0.3 m | reverse complement strand
GTACACACTTGCCTTCAATGAGTTGGCTGATTGTGACCCTCCCCAACCTGGGTTCGCAGGCATAGCAGGCTGCACCGCCACGTACCGGCACGGTGGTGAGCTGCTGCTACTGAATGGTGGTGACGATGGCAGAGGTTTTGCCATCTGTCAGAAGTGTGGTTATGCGGATAGCGAGTGGCACAGCGCGGGCCAAGGCGCCGTGAATCTGCCAAACGTGTTCACCTGGCACTCGCCACTGCAAACAACTGGGCGCGGCAACGACCGCCGTTGCTGGGCCGACGGTGAGGCGCCTGTGTGGCGCAGGCAGCATCTCGCAGCCCGGCAAACCACGCATTTGCTCAAGCTGGATTTCTCACGTTGCGGACTGCCCCTCACCAAGGAATTGCTTGTGACCCTGGGCCAGGCATTGAGGCTGGCCGCAGCCGACGTGCTTGAACAAGATGCGAGAGAGATTCGCGCCTTGGAGCCTGTTCCCGATTCTGCCAACGGAGCTTACCGGTCGGTGATCCTCTTCGACACGTTGGCAGGCGGGTCTGGCCATCTTGCGCAACTGTCCCATCCGGAACATCCCGAACGGGCCATGGAGTGGATCAATCGCACTATCGAGCTGTTATCGGTGCCGCCCATGTATCCGCAAGCCGTGCGTGAGCGTGAGGCGATGCGGCGTGTTCTCACCGCTGACACCGCCAGCGAGGAAATGGTACCGCTCCAGGCCCTTGATTTTCTCGTTCAGGCTCGTGGTGCAGCCGTTGCGGTCGAGCAGGCGATCGCAGTTGTGCCGCAAGCACCCGATGATGCTTGGACGCTTGCGCGGTTGCTAACTGAAACGCCCCCAGCACGTTTCAGCCTCTGGTATCCAGTCGATGATGTCGCAGGTCTCTCGGTAGGGGCGGCCATGTGGCGAACCTGCAACGCAAAGCCAACCGGCAATGTGCCAGTGGTACTCATCCACCCGGCAATAAACGGGGGTATTGGCGTGGGCCGCTGGTTAGCATGTCAGTATGACGACGGTCTTTGGCAGGTTCGATTGCGTAAATCGCGAGGCGAGGCCCCTGTGTTGCAGCTGAGCCAGGCAGAATATGACGCCCTGACACCTTTGGCCATCCTCGACTGACATCTTATGGCAAAACTCCTCCCCCATTTTGATCCCTCAGCCATCGACCAGCCAGGCGAACGCTGCGTCGCCGAGTCTCTATGCGCACAACTCCCGCCCGAGGTGGTGATCTTCCACAGCTATCCGTGGTTGCGCCCAGAGCGTCATGAACGCACGGGCAAAGAAACGCTGCAAGAGGGCGAAGCCGATTTCGTCATTGTGCATCCTCGTTTCGGCTACCTAGTCGTTGAGGTCAAAGGCGGGCACGTTTACTTTGACCAGCGCACCACGCGGTGGGAGCGTCGTGGTGCCCGGCACCAGATGAAAGACCCCTTTGCCCAAGCAGCGAAGAACATGCACGTCATCGAGGACTTGGCTCAGTCCCGCTATTTCAAGCACGATCTGCCATTTGTTCGCGGCTATTGTGTGGTGTTTCCCGACTGTGAATGGACCGGGACAACGCCGCCGGGTGCCGTAAACCAGAATCTCTTTGCTGCCAGCGATCTTGGACGGCTTGGAACGCGGATCGAAACCCTTTTCCGATCCTTTGATCGTCGCACTGATCACAAACCACTGCCTGCATCGGTGCTTGATGGCATTGTTCGCACCCTGACTTCTGAGTTCAAGCTGACGCCCGCCCTTTGGCGAGAGATCGAGGACCAGGAGAGGATCATTTTCCGCTATACCGAGGACCAGATCATGGTGCTCGACCTGCTGGCCCAACATAAGCGCGCGGCGATCCAAGGCGTAGCCGGTTCTGGAAAAACGCAGCTCGCGCTCGCCAAGGCCAGGGCCTTTGCTGAGCAGGGGCAGCGTGTATTGCTCCTCTGTTACAACAAGCTGCTGGCCCAGTGGCTTGCGCAGCAGGTGAGCGACCTCGACGGCAGGATCACAGCCGTCAATTACCATCGAATGGCCCACGAATGGTGTTCGCGTGCCAAAGTGCCCTTCCCAGCAAGTTCGGATGACAGCGCCTTTTGGCTCGGTGAAGCTGCACGCTGTTTCGAAACAGCTCTGGACGTGCTGCCAGACGACCGATTCGATGCTGTCGTCGTCGATGAAGGCCAGGACTTTCACGAGTCTTGGTGGGACAGCATTGAACTGCTCAAACGCGATTTTGCCGGCGGGGCACTTTACGTCTTCTACGACCCGGCACAACAGTTGCAGCACATGGAGGACCAACGGTTGCCCCACCTCGGAACACCCTTTTCTTTGCCCTGCAACTGCCGGAATACTCAGCGCATCTCTGCGCTTTGCGCTGCCAGCATCAAACGTGAGATTCGAGTCAAAGCAGGCACACCGGAAGGAAAAACACCCGATATTCGTCTCGCGATTGATGAGGAAGCCCAACGCAAAGAGATCACCGGTTGTCTGAAAAGCTGGCTTCAGGGAAGTGGGGGATTGTCAAAAAGACAGGTGGCGATTCTTTGCCCTGTGTCAGTCTCGCATAGCTCGCTGCGTCAAACCGCTTCACTGGCCGGCTTTCCGGTGACCGACGACCTGTCAGAATGGCGCGCCGGCAAAGCGGTGCTGCTGACCACCATTCGTAGATTCAAGGGCCTGGAGTCGGATGCCGTGATCCTATTCGATGTGCCTGACATCAGTGATGAAGCAGCAGAATTTGCTTTTACTTGCCGTCATCTCTATGTGGCATGTTCGCGGGCAAAACATCTCCTCTGCGTGGTCACCACGTCCAAAGCTTTGGAGTCAGAACTCAACCATTAATCGACAGCTGAAATACGGTCTTCAAGGTTCTTTGACCACCGGCCCGATCTCGGCCGACCGGCCGGAACCCGAAGGCAGCAGCCTCCGCCGAATTTGATTTGCCCAAACCGACATGTCCAAACCCTACAACGGCTACACTTGGCAGCAGCGCCATGCTCACAGTCAAGATCGGCACCGCCTTGAGGCCTCTGGCGACACTTCCATCCTGGCCTACCTGCACAGCGGAAAACCGTGCGAGCTGTGCGGTGATCCAAAGCCTGCCGCCTCAAGCTGGCACGCCGAGGATTACTCCCTGTCTTTTACCTGGGAACCGCCGGGCACCTTCATCGTGTGCAAGACGTGCCACGGCCGTCTCCACAAGCGCTTCAACCAGCCCTGGGACTGGCGGCTGTACCTCCTGCATTTGAGGGCGGGCGGCTACGGCCATGAATTCACCCAACGGAACAGCCTCCCGCAGCGTCGAACCTGGATGGACACACTGGCCAAGGGTGAGGCGGTGGTGCTGCCGACCATACGCAAACGTGACCTCACCGGCCAGGAATGGTGGCAAGGGCTCACCCTGGAACCGGAATCGCTGATAGCCGCCTGGGCTCGCCCCCGTCCCTTTCGGTCCCGGCCGGATACAGAAGCCTATCGTGCCGCCCTGCAGGCGGTGGCGCCGAGCGAGAGGGAAAGAGCCCTTCTCCAGTTCCACGCCTGCCAGCCCGCCGCAGCGCCTCCATGCGGCAGCTTGCCACGGGGGCCCTCGGCACCGACCGCCCCGGAACCGCCAATCTTGAATATGGGCGGCTGGCCCACCGACTGGGAGAACATGTGGCCTGGGTTCCTGATGCGCGAGACGATGGCTCGCCCATCTGGATGTCCGTCGTCGCCGAAGGCTGGCAGCCGTCGGATCGTGAATTTGAATGGGTCATGATCGAATCCCTGGCCAAGGCTCTTTGAGTTTCCGAGCGGGCCGCGCCCATGTACTGGTCACCGAAATGAATCCCGCCTACGCCCACGTCCGTTTTCGTGCCGTCCTTCCCGCCGGCGGCTTGCCCGAGCGTTTCGGCATCGTCACCGCTTGCAACCCCGACGGCATCGACAGCCCCGAGGCAGACAATCAAGCCGCCACTCTCCGCCTGCAATCCATCCTCGCCGACGAGGGACTGACGCACTTCCCCGTCACCGGCGGATCGCCCGACTTCACGCATGCCGAGCCCGGCTTTGGCATCCTCGCGACGCGGGAACGCTGTCTGGCCCTGGGCCGGGAGTTCCGCCAAGAAGCCGTCTTTTGGATTGAGCACGGGGACGTCTACCTGTGTCCCTGCTCCGACCTGCCCTCACGAGTCATCGGCACTTGGACCGAGCTTGCGATTGGAACATAAGCATCCTGGCCTCAGCACAGAAATCGCCCCGAGATCAAGGCCCTTCGTTGCTGGCGCTTCGGTTCCCTCTCCGCTGATCGGGATGGATCAACCACTCGTGGCGGAACTGCCTGGGTAAACTGGTTCATCCTCAAAGATTGCGATTCCCTTTGTCTACGGCAGCCGTTATTAGTGGCAGTACTGCACACACCGACTTCCTCATTCCCCCGCCAATGCCTGCCGTCGCATCGCCGATGCCATCCCTTTACCGTCGATTGAAACAGATCGGCTTTGACCGGCCTTTCGTTCGACGTGCAATTCTGCCGGATTGGTGGGACGACAAACTGGCTGAAGATGCCAGTCTGCGAATGCAAATGCACTTGCGGATAGCCCGTCGGCTGGGGCTGCCCATGAAGGATGTGGCGGACTCGACGAAAACTTTGGCGCTGCCTGAAGTGAACAGCGTACGCTTGAAGCGGGCCAGACAAGGCTCTGACCGGGATGCGATCGCGCCCGGAATTGTGGTTGCACGCAGGACTGTAGCCCTCGCGATATCCCAGCTTCATGGATTCCCTGTCTTTCCCGCACACCTTTCAGCGGCTGCATTGCGTAGCAGCATCCTCAAAAGCTATCCGGTGGTGGATTTTGCCGGTCTTGTAAAGGCAGCCTGGGCTCATGGCATCGCCGTCTTTCATTTCAAAGAGTGGCCACTCGAGGCTAAAAAATTTGCTGGCATGGCTTATTACGAGGGCAATGTGCCAGTCGTTGTCATTGCTTCCGGCTACGACGCACCGCCGAGGCTGGCCTTCTATTTGGCTCATGAAATCGGCCACATTCTCCGTGGGCATGTGAAACCGGACGGCAAGGTGTTGGTGGACGGAGATCTCGATTCCACTCGTGAGGATGTCGAGGAGAGAGAGGCCGATGAGGATGCTTTGGCGATTCTATGCGGAGAAAAACTCCCCCCATTGCCCCAAGGCGCCGGCATGACCCCGCCGAAGCTCAAGACCTGGTCCCGGCTTGCGGAAGGAAATCACACCATTCATGCAGGGACAGCGGCTCTCATTTTTGGCCGTGAACGCAAGCACATGCCACTGGCCAATATGGTCCTCAAAGCCTTGAATATGGATACGGGCGGTCACGCTATCATTGCTGCTGAAACTCGCCGACACTTGTTGCCCGAAGATGGTTCCGTTGAAGTGCGGGAATTGTCCCCATCGTTACGGGAAGTTCTGCCTTTGCTCGGGATCTCAGACATTTAGTGCCTCATGAGTTCCAGGCGTCTGCTGTTCGACAATGATGCCTTCATCCTCCTGGCTGGAGCCGGGGTATTACGAGAGACGGTTGAACTCCTGGGTTTTTCTTTGGAGCAGGCAAGGCGCCTGAAAGAACTGCCATACATGCTCCGCAAGCCATCAGCGAGCCTTCGAAGCTATCCCGCAGATGTCCTGCAACGCGCCCTCGAAGACTGCGAGCGGGTTCCAGCTCTGGAAGAAGTGCCAAATCAGGAGACGATGCTTCCTTTTGCCGCCACGGAGGCGGATGTGCAAGACGGTGAGGCGTTGCTTTTTGGCGTCGCTGCTGAGCACGGCCTCTTTTGCGTGGCATCAAACGACAAGCGTGCCATGCGTGGCGTAGCGACTGACAATGCGCTAAAAGACATTCGTGATGCCATACGCGGCCGAGTTGTCTGCTTGGAAGCAGTGATCAAGAAAATGATTCTGACTCACGGGCCCGAACTAGCCGCCCAAAAACTCAAAGCTTTGGGGCAACTCGACAAACGCACCCGGACCATCATCTCACCGGCTGAGTCAGGCCGCCCTGAAGATTGCCTTGAAGCTGTGAATTCATGGTTGAACGGCTTGAATAAGGAGTTGGGCGACGGTTTTCTTTACGAAGCCTGATCGTGCGAAGTGGCGGTTTAGACATCCACCGAAATCTCATGCCGGCGCTTCGCACTGCCTCTGTTTCGAGTCCCATTGATCGAGCCTACAACGGACTCCGGGTTCTCGTCACCCGCTACGTTCCAAGGGGGTGCCGACGCACTCGATTTGACGTGTGGATGGCCAATCTCGGCCCCAGCGAACAACTGCTAAAAACCTTTCACGCAGGGAAGATCGACTGGGAGGAGTTTGGGGCCCGCTACGAAGCCGAGCTGTTCGAGGCGGCGCCCATCGACCAGCACAACCCTCGCATCAAGAACCATGGACAGAAGTTCACCCTTCGCCTGCTCAAAAAACTGGCTCAGCGCCAGCCTGTGACCCTGTTGTGCCAGTGCGATGAAGATCAACCCCATTGCCACCGCCACCTCCTGAAAAAGATCCTCGATTCCAGCAAGATCTGAGCTGCCCCCAGCCCTCCTTTATCTTCCGTGAGGCCGTCAACCAGCGCCTCGGCAGCAATCCCGGTCTTGTCACGCCTCCAGCGCAGCCTTGCGCGCGCGGGCACGCGCGGACGCAGCCGCGTGTCGCGCGCGCCTGTCGCGGTCGCGCGCATGATGCGCACGGACCCGCGAGGCTCCGGAAGGCCCGAAAAGCCCCCTTTTTGTCTCGAAATTCAGGACGCTGCGCGGCGACGATTCTTGATCCTCATCTGACGCCGGGTGTACTTCCAGCGTGCTTTGGCCACCCACACCCTATCCTTGAAATGCCAGTCGCCAGCGATCCACCTATGCACTGTGGACCGGCCCAAGCCACAGGCTTTGGCCGCCTCGCCCAGGTTCGCCCCCGCTTCCATCGCCGCCATCAGGGCGTCTTCCGTTGCGCGACGTTTGCATTGGCGTCCCGGCTTGTTCATGGGCAACCCCTGGTTCGTGAGATAATCCCCATTGGACTTGCGGTAGGTGGCAGGCATGGCGTGTTGAGGAGTGAAACTGATCAGGTCGGACCCGACTGAGCCGCCTTTGCGTTCAGTCGTCTACATGGCCGACTGGCGAAGGACCGGCGGTCGATACCGTGCCCATCCATTCCTCTGGCACCGAGTACAATGGGGGCCCGGCCTCTTGAGGCGTCGACGTGGCGGCAACCCCTTGCGCCGAAGCCTCGCCTCCCCGTTGCGCAGCACGGATGCGGCAATCTCTTCCGAGGACAGCAAACAGGCCCCGCCCTTTCCATGATTCGGGATAGGCCGGGCTGTCCTCATCGAGCGTGGCACCGGGCGTGCGCAGCACTTGGGCACGGGCTTCCGCGTTGGTAAACTTCCTGCAAACGCCAGCGGACACGGGCCGGGAATACGCCCACTCAGCATGCGGGCCGTCAGGGAGTCCGGCACGGTGCTCATTCATCACCGAGAGCCCCACTTCTGCCGTGGACATGCCTCGTGGCGAGGCGTGTAGAGTCCCGGTGCCCTGGGGATACATCATCGGTGCATGGTCTTGTTCGGCCATGGCCCAGCCTACACTCAGGGCCGCCCAACGGCAAGGGCCGGCCCTGGTCACATCTGCTTCTCGCGCACCTGCTGTTCAAAAACCTCTCTCAGTCGCCCGGCGGGCCGGACAGGAATGGCATCGAACACCCGCAGTACTTCAAGGTCACCACCGTCCCGCAGGGCGTTTTCACAGTGCAAGTCCATCACAGCGATGTGGTCGCTGGGGCGGTAGTAGGCGGACGGGGCATCAAGCTGGACGAAGCCGGCGCTCTCCATGGCGCCGCGCAGGAACGACGTGCCGGCCGATTCGCCCATGAAGTGCGGCTGGGAGGTGACGAGGCGGATGCTGCCCTGCCGATCATGGTAGACAGCGTGCAGAACGTGGTCATCGTGAAACAGGGCGTTCACGTCCTGGAGGCGTTGCAAGTAGTGCAAGGCGGAGGCTTCGCGCCGGGTCATGTCCCAGCCGTCCTGATGTAGCTGCGGACACAGGCCGAAGTGATCGCCGGCCCCCTTGGTCACCTTCAGCCAGCGTTCGCCAAAAACGAACACATGGTGTTCCATGCGGCCAACGTCGTCCGGGCCGTCGAAAGTGAATCCGGGCGGGAGCCGGTGAATGAGCAGGCCTCGCTCACGCGCCCACTCTACGAGGAGTGCTTTGTCTAGCTGGCGGGCCTCGGTTCGGGCTCGTGCTGCATCCGCGCCGCGCTGAGGCGCTGCACCTGGGCCAGCTTCTCGGCGGAGGAAGTCTGCGGCTGATTGAGCAGCAGCTCGTGCGCTTCTTGCACTGTCGGCAGGTGAGGACCCTTGGTTGGCGGTAGTTCCATGGAGTGCGGAAGCGATAGCATGAATGGCCTCATCCTGCGCGGGGATCGTGGGACGGGGAACGGGCATGAAGGGAGCCACCATAGCGCATGAGCACCGTTCTTGCTGCCAAATTGTTGGTGCGGCGGGCTGCGCGACGATAGGGAGGTCACTTCACTCAAACATGGCCTGCTGCCGGCAAAAGGCGGCCGTAATTCTTTCGCCGATAGAAGGCGGTGGCGGCCTTGCGCAGGTCCTCCGCCGTTGGGAGGGAAACCCCATCCGAGGATAAAGCTGTCGAAGAAAGGTGAGTCATGGAGGCTGCTATCATGTCGATGGCTTCTTCCTGCCCCTTGAATCGGCGAGCTCGGTCAGCCTTCGCCTGGGCCGAGGCTTCTTCGGCGGTCCGACGTCGCGACCGAGACAAGTGCTCGCGCACGTCTTGCGCCGTCGCCAGACGACCCAAGTTGATCTTTGGTGCCTCCATCGCCTAACAATACCATCACCGCTGCATCATGCCAAGACTTGCCTGCTTGCGGTGCATCCTCGGTGGGTGCCACAGCGCGATCGACCGTCACGGTGGAAGACTCAGGGGCGATGGCTTCACCGGCGCGTGGGGAAGCTGGGACTTGACGCTTTGGTCGGGAGACGGAAGTTCGCTCATGAGTAATTGTGTCGCGATCATCAGCGACATTCATGGCAACTTGCCTGCGCTGCAGGCCGTCATAGCCCACATTGAAAACGAGGGGGTTAGCGAGCGGATTTGCCTGGGTGACGTGGTGGGGTATGGAGCTCAGCCCGCAGAGTGCATCGACTTGGTGCGCGCCAGTGGCTTCCGTGTGATTCAGGGCAATCACGATGCCTACGTGGCATCAGACACGGATCCGGTGGGCCTGAGCGATATGACAACACAGTCGATTCGCTGGACACGACAGGCGCTCGGATCTGAACATCGCGCTTGGCTGCGATCGCTGCCCCTGACCTCGCAGGCGGACGACTACGAGGCCGTTCATGCAACCCTGCATCACCCTGAGGAATGGGGCTACGTGCTTATGGCGGACGCGGCTGCCCAGCATTTCCAGCATCAGCGTAAAGAGGTTTGCTTCATTGGCCACTCTCACCGTCCCGCGATGTTCGTTGAAGGCATGGACAGCGGGCTCGACCTCACCAGCCTGGAAAGCCTGCGCAAAGGGCACAAGCAGGTCGTCAACGTCGGCTCGGTGGGCCAGCCCCGCGACAAAAATCCCGATGCGTGCTACCTCATCTATCGCCGCGCCCAGGCCGATGTGTGGTGGCGCCGGGTGCCCTACGACATCGAAGCCGCCCAACGCGCGATCGCTGCCGCCGGCCTGCCCGGCAAGCACGCTCACCGCCTTTCGGTTGGCAAGTAAGTTGGGCACAGCGCCGCAGCGAGTTGTTTGATGACACTCATTTCCACACCACGCCGGCGCACCTGTCGCTCGTTCCAGTGCAGGACAAGGGAGCGGCCGTAGTTGGCCAGGGGAGGGAATTCGACCGTCAGCACCGTCTCTGAAGGCAATCCCTTCATGCCCACTGAAGGCAGGATGCCGGCGCACACGCCTTGCTCGATGAATCGCCGCACCAGCAGCACGGAACTGCATTCAAACCGGGGTCGGAAATCCACGCCGGCGCTCGTCATTGCATCGCGAATGGCCGAGTCCAACTGGCCGCCATCTTTACCGGCGGCGAAGGGCAGCGGTTGCCACAGTCTGGACTCTCGAAGATTCGCTGAGGTCGTGCCACGTGGCAGCAGACTCTTCGGCACGCACAGGTGAAAGCTCAATCGTGCCAATTTGAGGTGTGGCTGCCCTGGAGCGAGCGCATCCTCCCTGACAAGGGCGAAGTCCACACGCCCCTCGCGCACAGCTTCCACCAAGGCCCGGCTGCGATAAGGCTCCAGGCGCAGAGCGGCCCCGTCAAGGGCAACTGAAACGGCAGGCGCGGCAGGCGCCACCATCCACTCCAGAATGCTTGCCCCTCCACCGATGACGAAGGATTTCGTCGCATCAGCTTGTTCGCGGCGGAAGTCATCAAGGTCCTGAAACTGCTGGCGAATGAGCAGTGCCAGGCGGGCCCCGGCCATTGAGATGGTAATGCCCTTTCCCCGCCGCTCAGTGAGCTCCACCCCGAAGAACTCCTCCAGCTCTCGAATCTGGCGGCTGAACAGGCCCTGACGCACCACGTTGCCTTCCGCTGCCTTGATCAACGATCCGGCTTCCGCCACTTGCAGGAAGCTGCGCAGCCGGTCCAGCGACAGTCCTGAGTTTGCAAAGAGGTCTTCAAACATGACTCCATAGTAAAGCATATTGCTTTCCCTGCACTATCCAATTCATCTCAACCCCTTATGGTGGTCCTGCAATGAAACACCAACGCTACGACCTGATCGGAGACATCCACGGGCATCACGACAAACTTATCGGCCTTCTGGGCCTTCTCGGTTACGAAGCCCACGCCGGCGGTTACCGGCACCCCGAGGGACGCCATGTGCTTTTCCTCGGTGACTACATCGACCGCGGCCCCAAAGTTCGCGACACCCTCATCACCGTCCGCAACATGGTCGAGAATGGCAACGCGCTCGCCATTATGGGCAACCACGAGTACAACGCCATCGGCCTGCACACTCCCAACGGCGAGGGTGGCTGGCTGCGTGACCGCCGGCCCGATCGAGACAACGGCCACAAGGCCACAATGGCATCGTTTGCACTCTTTCCGGGAGAATGGGCTGACTGGCTCATGTGGATGAAACACCTTCCCATGTTCCTGGATCTTGAGGGACTGCGCGCCGTGCACGCTTGCTGGGATGGGCTACGAATCGGATTGCTCAAAGGCAAAAGCGTCGCGGACGAGGCGTTTCTTCGCGCCAGCGCAACACGTGGGACGCCCGAACATGAGGCCGTAGAGAAG
>FTCC01000040.1_pt1 | contig 11334 bp, 5 predicted proteins | sample 1639481 | NCBI WGS metagenome assembly FTCC01 (sample SAMEA3914864, study PRJEB12502) | metagenome | biome: forest; material: soil | place: USA | collected 2012-03-12 | depth 0.3 m | reverse complement strand
TTGCCGATCAGCGATGTGGCCGGGTTCTCGCCAGCGGACCCGGTGGACCTTGCCCGGCCGAACATGTCATCGTTGCTGATCCAGGTTTCGCGGTCCCGCATGATGGCCTGGGGCGGAAGCTGGGCCGTTTGCACCCCCACGCCAGGCAGGCGCTTCACGGCAGTGCCGATGGCCATGAACTCCACCAGGTTGCCAATTTCGTGGATGTGGATCTTGATGCCCACCACGTCGTCCGCGCCAATGGAGGCCGCTTCCGTGCGGATGAGGCCGATGGCGTGTTCGCGCGCATCGTGAATGAGCGAGGTAAGGTCGCTGATCTCGCCGCGGATAAAGGATTTGAACAAGGTCTTGAGACCGCCGATGAGCCCCAGGGAGTACACTGCCGTGCCGAGCACCAGCTTCATCGGCGCATAGCCCATGCTGGCCAGGTTCCACATCTCCTCACAAGTGAGGTCGCTGGTGACCGGCTCGTTGGTGAAGGCCGTCAGCGCCGGGTGGTGCGAGGCGGTGCCCATCATGAGCATCTCGTGCACGCCCTGGAAGGGCATCACCCGTGTCTCGATGCCCACCACCGCATTGGCCCCCACCGCGCGCGCTTCTTTAACAATTCGTTGCAGTGCAAGGTGGCGGGTGTGGTTGAAGATGTCGCTGTACTCGCGGATCTCGCCGCGCCCCAGGCTTTTGAGGGCACCGAAGATGCCGCCCACCACGCCCACGGAGTAGGCCACGTTGCCAAACACAAAGCTGAGCGGCGAATATCCGGCATCAAGCTGGCAATAGAGTTCCTGGCCGTCGCCGGCGGTGGAGTAGATGCCGCCATTGGCAGCCCGGTTTGGCGAGCGCACCGCGGAGGCGATGGAAAGGAACTCAATGTTGCCCTGGAAATGCCGCAGGTCGCTGGTCACGCCGGTGACACCGGTCGCACCGTGCTGCTGGGCCTCGCGCATGATGCGGATGAACGACTGCTTGCGGCCGTCGTTGATGATGTCCGTGACCTGCGTCACTTCACCACCGAAGACGCCGCGCAATCCCGCGCCGAGGCCGCCGAGGAAGCCCATGGAATGCACGCTGTTGCCTACCAGCAGTTCCCCCGGGCTGAGCCCTTTGAGGTTCAAACAGTAGATTTCGTTGCCTGAAAGTCCTGTCATGATAGCCATGCGTGGAGCGTGGCTGGAATAGCGGGTGGCGTCAATTATCGGGGAGCGGCGATTTTGGAACGGGCGGCTTGGACATGTCCGGGTCCACAGGACCAACGGGACCTACACGACCTGCCGCTCCGCCAAGGCGAAGCCATAGGTCCTGTTGGTCCCGTGAGTCCCGTAGGTCCTGTTTGCCGCTTCGCACTGTCTCCACGCTCCTTCATTGATTCTTGGCCCAGCCCCCTTTACACAACCCCATATGCGTCTGATCCTGCCGCTCCTGCTTGCCCTGGCCTCTGCAAATGCCGCTGAGGTGGTTGTTTCCGTTTCTTCCGGCGGCCCTGTGCGCACTCTGGAACAGGCCCGCGACGAAGCCCGCAAACAAAAGGCTGCACACCCCGATGACAAAGTGCGCGTGCAGTTCGCGGCCGGTCGCTATGAGCTGGCAGCGCCGGTTGTGTTTGGTCCGCAGGACTCGGGCTCGCCAGGGAGGGGGATCAGCTATGAAGCAGCGCCCGGGGCTGCGGTGGTGATTGATGCAGGGCGGCGCATGGAGGGCTGGAAAGCCGGTGCGGGCGGGGTATGGCAGGCTCCGGAGCCCAAAGGCATGGTGTTCGAGCAGCTCTGGGTGAACGGCCAGCGTGCCACGCGCGCACGCACGCCGAACGCGGGCTTCCTCAACATGTACTCCCAGGCGGGTGGTGAGGCTTTCCAGGGGGTGAAGGACACGACTTTTACTGCCTTCACCGTGCGCCCGGCGGATTTCGACCTGCTCAAGGCCATCCCGCAGGACCAGCGCGATGAGGTGGTGCTGCAGGTGATGCACACCTGGGCCACCAGCGCCTGCCGGATCAAGGAGCTGCATGAGGGTTCGCGTGCCGTGCTGATCAAGGGGCACAGCCGCTATCCCTTTGTGCAGTTCGAGCCGGACCAACGGTATTACGTGGAAAACTTCCGCGCTGCGCTGGATGCTCCTGGCGAGTGGTATCTCGACAAGGGGCAAGGGCAGGTGCTCTACATCCCCCGGCCTGGCGAGGACATGACCAAGGCGGAAGTCTTTGCTCCTGTGGCCAGCCAGTTCATGGTCATCAAGGGCGATGGCGCGGACGTGCATGACCTGCGTTTCCAGGGACTGAGCTTTCAGCATGCAAACATGGCCACGGCGCCGGATGGCTATCACGACGGCCAGGCCGCCTCGGGCATCGGCGCGGCGATCGAACTGGAGAATGCCTCTGGCATTGAATTTACCAACTGCGAGGTGGCTGGTGTGGGAGAGTATGGCCTGTGGTTCAAGGATCGCTGCCAGGACAGCGCGGTGCAGCATTGCCATCTGCATGACCTGGGCGGTGGCGGCGTGCGCATCGGCACCACCAAGATGCCGGCGGCCGAAGCCGTGAGCCATCATCTGCGCGTGGAGGACTGCATCATCCAGCAGGGCGGCCTGATCTATCCCAGTGCCTGCGGCGTGCTGCTCACCCACGGGAGCGACTGCTTCATATCACACAATGATATTGGCGATTTTTACTACACCGGCATCAGCGCCGGCTGGGTATGGGGCTACGGGCCCAGCCCCTCGAAGCGCAACCGCATCGACTACAACCACATCCACCACCTGGGCTGGGGCGTGCTCAGCGACATGGGCGGCGTGTACCTGCTGGGCCGCTCGGAAGGCACCACGGTGAACCACAACTACGTGCACCATGTGGCCGGCTTCCGCTACGGCGGCTGGGGCCTGTACACCGATGAGGGCAGCACGGGAGTGACGATGCAGGACAACCTGGTGCATGACACCACCAACGCCGGCTTCCACCAGCACTACGGCAAGTGGAACCACATCACCAACAACATCTTCGCCTTCGGCCAGCTCGCGCAGATCCAGCGTTCGCGGCCGGAAAAGCACGCGAGCTTTGAGTTTGATCATAACATAGTGTACTACACCGAGCCAAAGCTGCTCGACGGCTCCTGGTACAACTGGGAGCCCGGCACCTTTGAAATGCACGACAACCTGTACTGGAACGCCGCCGGCCTTCCCGTGCAGTTCCTCGACACTGACTTCGCCGGCTGGCGCAAGAGGACAGGCCGCGACGAGGGCAGCGTGGTGACCGACCCCAAGTTCACCGATGCTGACAAACGCGACTTCAGCCTGCCAAAGGACTCGCCCGCACTGAAGCTGGGCTTCAAGCCCTTCGATCCTGCCGAAGCGGGCGTGCGCAAGGAGGATGCGGCCTGGCATCAGCTTGCCGCGGCCCTGAAGCTGCGCGACTGGGACACCAACTCCAAGCCATGGCCCGCGCCTGAGTTCAGCCTGAAGGAGAACTTCGACTTCATGAGCCTGGGGCTGCCCACCCTGCCGCGGTCCACGATTGAGTGGGAAAACAAGGGCGACCGCATTGAGGTGACGGAGGAACAGGCCTTCAGCGGCAAGCGCAGTCTGAAGTTCCTCGACGCACCCGGCCTGAAGAAGACCTTTGATCCGCATCTGGTGATCAAGCCGAAGTACAAGGACGGCACCGTCACCTGCGCCTATGCCTTCCGCTTTGAGCCCGGTGTGATCTTCTCCCACGAATGGCGTGACGAAGGCTCCCATTATCTCACCGGCCCCAGCCTGCATGTACAGAACGGCAAGCTGACGGTGAACCACGGGAAGCCCCTCCTTGACCTGCCTGCCAATGCCTGGATCAAGCTCGAAATCACCGCTGCTCTCGCTGACAAGGCCGGGCGCTGGCAGGTCAAGATCACCCTGCCGGACGGCACGGTGAACGAGTTCAAGGACCTGCCCACACAAGAAGGCTGGCGGTCTCTGGATTGGCTGGGCTTGGTCAGTGATGCAAAAGAGAAGGTCGCCTTTTACATCGACGACCTCTCAATCACCCGCGTCCCTTAGCCGTTCCCGGGTTTAGCAAAAGAACGCGCCGTGCGGTGTGAAACGAGGAATAAGCGCCTGTGGTGCCGGCAGGGCCGCGCGGCGCAGCTTGCTCGTTGTGCGTCGCTTTAGCGCGTGGGGCTGGACTGGGTTCATCGCGTGGAGCTCCGCCTCCCCACGCGCTAAAGCGACGCACAACGAACCCTGAGGCGCTGTGCCTTGAACGTGCCTACTTCACTCAAGTTAGCCAGGAGGCCTAGCGGTTCTGAAACTGCCCGGAGCCGTTGCTCTGGCGGAAGTAATCGTCGCGCATGCGGCGCAGCTCTTCGAGCCGGGAGGCCAGGACGGCCTTTTCGCTGTTGGCCTTGGTGGCAAGGGCGCGAACGAAGGGGTTGTTGGTGCCGTAGGTGCGCCAGGGGCCGTCGGGGATTTCGTTGAAGTCCACGAAGCGCCAGTCCACCTTGGTGTTGGTGGAAAGGCCCAGGTAGTCGCGCACGGCGGGTGAGACATCGATGCCAGCGGCGTTGTTCTGGGTGTTCTTCGGCTTGGCGTTGCCGAAGACGTACTCCACATCATCCGTCACGAAGGGGCCGCAGTCTTCCCACTGGGCGTAGCAAACGCGGTTGCCGTAGCGGATCGCAATCCACTGCCCTTCCAGCACGGACTTGCCGGCGCGCACGTAGCGCTTGCTGAACCAGGGGATGCGCGAGCGGGCTTCCGACTTCGTCGTGCTGGAGTCGATCAGGTCGTTGTACGGCAGCGCGATGTAGAAAGGGTTTTGCTTCGGGATGAAATTCGCCGGCGTGTAGTTCACCGTGCGCTTCGTCGCATCGGGCGTGTCAAAGCCGCCGTAGCTCTGCGTCCAGTTCACGTCCCAGGAACTTTTGTTGTTCGGCGTGGGATTGTTGGCAGTCGGTTCTTCACCGATCCAGAACACCGTGGCGCTGATTTCAGTCTTCCACGGATAGGTGGAGTAGCTGATGCGCGGCATCGTGGGGGCGAAAACCCGGGGCATGTTGGCCTGCCGTGCGCCCGAAAGGCCGCTAAGTGCCGCCGTGGGAGAAACGGGGGCTGGTGTCTGTGCATGCACGGTTCCGGCGAGGGCTAGAAAGCCCGCTGCCACCGCTTGTGTTGTCTTGCTCCACTCCATTCGATCCCAAGATTTTAGAAAAATGCCCCTCAGCATAGCAGATTTTTGTGACTTCGTTCAACCACTTCCACGAAGTCTCTCAATATGATTAAGATTCCTTTACTATTCACGTAGGCTATGGCGCGTGGGAAGCCATGGCCGGACGTGGGAGGGGCGGAGTGTGACACTCCGGTGTTCTGGACGTTCGAAGAAACCCGTATCTTGCTACGAGATTGAGGACGTAGTCCGCGAGTCCCTCGCGGGTTTGCGACATCTATCTCACTGGTTTTCTTTCCAAGAGAGCGTCACCCGGTCAAACAAGCGCCTGCCGCGAGTGGAATCGCGGACTACGCCTGACGCTTCGCGAATGTCAGGGCCACCCGCTGGTTAAATTGCCGACGAGGTCAATCAAATCCGCCCCACCAGCAGCTCGCGCTGGAACACCATTTCCTTGGGCAAATGGTCGTAGAGATCGATATAGAGCTCTTCAGCGGAAAGCACTTCCTGGCGGCTTTCCTTGGGATCCACCTGCATCACCCGGTTGAAGTGGTCCGGGCTAAACGACTCCAGCCCCCACCAGGTCATCTCCACGTAGCGCGGCATCCATCCCAGCTCCGTTTCGTGGCCGCGGGCCTCGCCGCGGCAGCGCTTCACGATCCACTCCAGCACGCGCATGTTCTCGCCAAAGCCGGGCCAGAGGAACTTGCCGTCCGCGTCCTTGCGGAACCAGTTCACATGAAAGATGCGGGGCAGGTCCCGTACCTTCCGGCGCATGCTCAGCCAGTGGGCGAAGTAGTCGCCCATGTTGTAGCCGCAGAAGGGCAGCATGGCCATGGGGTCGCGCCGCACCTTGCCCACGGCCCCGGCGGCGGCGGCGGTGGTTTCGCTGCCCATGTTGGCACCCAGGAAGACGCCGTGCACCCAGTTGAAGGCCTGGAACACGAGCGGCATGGTGGTGGCTCGACGGCCGCCGAAAATGATGGCATCAATGGGCACGCCTTCGGGGCGCTCCCAGTCGGGATCAATGGTGGGGCACTGATGGGCGGGCGCGGTGAAGCGGCTGTTCGGGTGCGCCGCCAGACGGCCGCAGTCCGGGGTCCAGTCCTGACCGCGCCAGTCGATGAGGTGGGCCGGCGCCTCCTTGGTCATGCCCTCCCACCACACGTCGCCGTCGTCGGTCAGTGCCACGTTGGTGAAAATGGAGTTGGCCTGGCAGGAGGCCATGGCGTTGGGATTGCTCTGCACGGACGTGCCCGGGGCTACGCCGAAGTAGCCGGCCTCCGGATTCGTTGCCCACAGGCGACCGTCGCTGCCAGGCCGTAACCAGGCGATGTCATCGCCCACGGTGGTGACTTTCCAGCCCTGGTAGGCGAGCGGAGGCACCAGCATGGCAAAATTGGTCTTGCCGCAGGCGCTGGGGAAGGCGGCGGCCACGTAGGTCTTGCGGCCGTCGGGCGATTGCACGCCGCTGATGAGCATGTGCTCGGCCATCCAGCCTTCGTCACGGCCCATCACGCTGGCGATGCGCAGGGCCAGGCACTTTTTGCCCAGCAGGGCATTGCCGCCATAGCCGCTGCCGAAACTCCAGATGGAGCGTTCCTCGGGGAAATGCACGATGTACTTCGTCTCGCTGCATGGCCAGGGCACGTCTGCCGCGCCGTCCGCCAGCGGGTGGCCGACGCTGTGCAGGCAGGGCACGAAATCGCCTTGCTCGCCGAGCTGCTCCAGCACCGGCGAGCCCATGCGGGTCATGATCCGCATGTTGGTTACCACGTAGGGGGAGTCGGTGATTTCCACGCCGATCACGGAAAATGGCGAGCCCAGCGGGCCCATGCAGAAGGGCACCACGAACATGGTGCGGCCCTTCATGCAGCCGCTGAAAAGCCCGCGCAGGGTCGCCTTCATCTCCGCCGGGGCAGTCCAGTTGTTGGTGGGGCCGGCATCTACCCGACGCTGGGAGCAGATGAAGGTGCGGTCCTCCACGCGCGCCACATCATTCGGATCGGAGCAGGCGAGGTAGCAGTTCGGGCGTTTCTCTTCGTTGAGCTTGCGAAAGGTGCCCTTGCTCACCAGCAGGGCACACATCTCCGCGTACTCCGCTTCGGAGCCGTCGCACCAGCGGACGGCGCCGGGCTGGCAGAGCGATTTAATTTCATCAACCCAAAGGGAGAGCTTGGCGTGACGTGTCATGGGTAAAGCGATTCTACAAGGCAGGATCCGTGCCGACTTGCTTTTTGTTTACCTATTATTGGCGAGGCGGGCTCGCTTGACGACGGTCAGGCCGTCGGCTGCACCCACAATTTGGCCGCCATTTTTACCGCCTCGAACAGGCTGTTTGGGCTGGCCTTGCCCTGCCAGGCGATGTCGCAGGCCGTGCCGTGGTCCACGCTGGTCCGGATCATCGGCAGGCCCAGGGTGGTGTTCACCGCATTGTCGAAGGCCAGCGCCTTCAACGGGATGTGGCCCTGGTCGTGGTACATGCAGATGAAGGCGTCCGTGCTGCGGCGCTTGGCGGGCAGGAAGGCGGTGTCCGGCGGAATGGGCCCTTCAAGATCGATGCCCTTGGCTCGCGCCACCTCCATGGCCGGAATGATGATATTTTCCTCTTCGCGGTTGCCGAACAGACCGTGCTCGCCGGCGTGCGGGTTCAGGCCCAGCACCACCAGCTTCGGCTTGGTGCCGCGAATGCGCTGCATGGCCTCGGCGGTCAACTCGATCACGTCCACGATGCGTTCCTTGGTCAGGAGGCCCGGCACCTCGTGGTAGCCGCAGTGAACGGTGACGAAGCTGGCGCGCACCTCCTCGCTGTATTGCAGCATGCAGGAGCGGGCGGCATTGGTTTTGGCGGCAAAGATTTCCGTGTGGCCGGGAAAGCGGATGCCGGCGGCGTGCATGGCTTCCTTGTTCAGTGGCGCGGTGGAAACGCCTGCCACCTGGCCCGCCTGCGCGGCCTCGATGCTGCGCTCCACGTAGCGGTAGGCCGCTGCCCCGGTGGCAGCGCTGATGGTGCCGGGTTCAAAGCCGGTGCTGTCAAAACCCGGCACGTCCAGTACCGCCGATTCTTCCAGGGTCGAGAAAGCCGATGCCCATTCCGCTTCGGTCAGGAAGCGGCGTGGTGCTGGCAGCCCTACTTGCTGTGAGCAGCGGAACAGCGTGTGGGCATCGCCAAACACCACCGGCACGCATACCTCGCGAATGGCTTCATTGGCCAGCAGGTGCAGGCAGATTTCGGGGCCGACCCCGGCCGGGTCGCCCATGGTGATGGCTATGCGCGGAAGACTCATAAAGGCAGCATAGAGCGGTACGGCGGAAATCCAAGCCGGGGACGTGACGTTTGTTCCTGCATGAGCACCCCGTTTGTCACCCGCCGTGGTTTTTTGCAGCAGTCACTGGCGGCCTCCGCCGTGGCCCTGGTTTCTTCACGAGCGGCGGAGACCGGCCCGCTGGACATCGGCTCGCGCCGCGAGCTGCTGGTGGATGATTATCTTTTTGCCAGCCTCAACGGCGTGGAACTGAAGCTGCACAAGCCGGAGGCGCGTGACGTGGTGCTGACCTGCGATGCGCCGTGCGAGGGGAATATCTCAGCGTATTACACCTTGTTTGAAGACGGCGGGCTGTTCCGTGCCTACTACCGTGGCAGCCACTATGATGTGGCGAAGAAGAAGGACGCGCACCCGCAGTTCGCCTGCTATGCCGAGAGCCGCGACGGCTTGAACTGGACCAAGCCGGAGCTGGGCCTGTTTGAATTCGCCGGGTCCAAGGCCAACAACATCATCTGGGCCGGCAAGGAGGGCACGCATAACTTCGCACCCTTCAAGGATGACAACCCCGCCTGCGCCGCCGAAGCACGTTACAAAGCCCTGGCCGGTGGCGATGGACTAGTGGATGGCAAAAAGAAGGCCTGCCTGCACGCCTACCATTCCGCTGACGGCATTCACTGGGCGCGTACCAGTGAAACGCCGGTCATCACCGCCGGCGCCTTTGATTCGCAGAACCTTGCGTTCTGGGATGCCTCGCGCGGTGAGTACCGGGCCTACTGGCGCATCTTTACCAACAAGGTGCGGGCCATTCGCACCGCCACCTCGAAGGACTTCCTGCACTGGGAGCATCAGGCCGATCTCGCCTATGGCGATGCGCCTGCCGAGCACCTCTACACCAATGCCGTGCGGCCGTACTTCCGCGCGCCGCATCTCATGATCGCTTTCCCCACGCGCTTCCAGCCCAAGAACCAGCAGGTGGAACCGGTGTTCATGACCAGCCGCGATGCCGTCAATTTCCGTCGCTGGGAGGAGCCGCTGATCCCCATCACCGCGCCCAAGGACCGCGATGGCAACCGCAGCAACTACATGGCGCGCGGCCTCCTGCAACTGCCGGGCCAGGACAAGGAGCTCTCCGTGTATGGCACGGAAGCCTACTACACGGGTGTCGGCAGCCGCTTGCGCCAGTTCGTCTATCGCGTGGATGGCTTTGTCTCCGCCAGCGCCGGGGCTGCTGGCGGCACGCTGGTCGGCAAGCCGCTGATTTTTGCCGGCTCCAAGCTTTCACTCAATGTGTCCAGCCGCGGTGCTGTGCGAGTGAAACTGGAGGACGCGGGTGGCAAGCCTTTGCCAGGCTTTGGATTCGAAGATTGTGGGCCCATCACTGGCGACTTCATCGAGCACCACGTCACCTGGAAGGGCGGCAGCCTGGCCTCACTAGCGGGGAGGCCCGTGCGACTTGGCTTTGAGCTGAGGGACGCGGACCTGTACTCGTTGCAGTTCCAGGCCTGAGCCCTGCTATTGATCGCCGCCGCCTTTGCCGCCGGTCGGATACATGCGTTCGTTGCGATCCGGCAGCCACTTCCATAGGTCGGCCTTCACCTGGGACAACTCGGGCTTGTCGGCCACGTTCACGTGCTCCAGCGGGTCGTTGTCGTGATCGTAGAGTTCTTCCGCGCCATCGGCATAGCGGATGTAGCGCCAGCGCTCGGTGCGCAGGCTGTGGTTCTTGAAGCCCGCAGTGGTCAGCGCCGGGCGGTCCCAAGGGGCCGTGGGGTTCTTCAGCAGCGGTGCCAGGCTCTGACCTTCGAGGCCGTCTTTGGCGGGCAGCCCGGCGAGATCAACCAACGTGGGATAGAGGTCCAACAGGCTAACAATTCGCTTCGATATTTGACCTTGCACGACGCCGGGCCCGGCCATGATCAGCGGGATGTGGGCGGAGCCTTCCCACAGGCGGCCCTTGGCCCAGGTGTTCTTTTCACCGAACTGGTAGCCGTTGTCGCCCAGGATGATGACGATGGTGTTGTCGCGCGAGGGGCCGGCCTCCAGTGCATCGAGCACGCGCCCGGCGCAATCATCGGCATAGCGGGAGGCGGCGAGGTAGGCGGCCACCAGTTCTTTGCGCCGCGCCACCAGGGTTGCTTCCTGCTTGAGCTGCTTGGGCGTGGCTTTCACGGCTTCTGGCAGGCCGGCGTTTTCGTTGGGAGCCAGGTCGGGGATGGTGATGCGGTCGGGCGGGAACAGGTCGAAGTACTGCTTTGGCACGTACCAGGGCGTGTGTGGTTTCACGATGCCGCAGGCCAGGAAGAAGGGCTTTGACTGAGGCTTTTTCAAAAACTCCTCGGCCTTCGCGGCGAGCTGCCAGTCGCCCATGTCCTCGCGGTTGTCCGGGAACGGACCCCAGTCATGTTTGCCGCGCATCCCGCTGAGCGGCAGCTTGTCTTTCGGCGGGGTTGGATCCTCATTGCGGCCCTTGGGACCATCATTCAGGGTGACATCCCACACATGATGTTTCACCAGTGAGCCGAAGGAGGAGCCAAACACCTTGCCTCCGCCTGCCGTCAGATAGCCATGCTCATGGAAGTACATCGGCAGCGCCGTCGCCCTGCGCAGAACATGATCCTCCGGAGTGGGACCTTGATCATTGGTGTAAATGCCGGTGGTGGACGGCCGCAGGCCGGACATGAAGGCGGTGCGCGAGGGATTGCATAGCGGCGCGGCGCACTGGGCGTTGGCAAAGATCAGCCCGCTTTTGGCAAAGCGGTCGATCTTCGGCGTGACGGGCTCGGGCGCCAGGTCCGTGCGGCCGGCGAAGGCATTGAGGTCATCAATGACGATAAGCAGGATGTTAGGCGGCGGCCTGCCTGTACCATCCGCTGCCAGGCTGGCCGAACCAAGAAGGCCGGCCAGGAGAGAACAAAGAAGTTGTCGCATGGACATTGAAAC
>FTCC01000052.1_pt1 | contig 11394 bp, 8 predicted proteins | sample 1639481 | NCBI WGS metagenome assembly FTCC01 (sample SAMEA3914864, study PRJEB12502) | metagenome | biome: forest; material: soil | place: USA | collected 2012-03-12 | depth 0.3 m | reverse complement strand
GACCACGCCCTTTCCGCCTGGGAGCTGGCTTCGCGCCTGAGCTACTTCCTCTGGGCCTCCATGCCGGATGAAGCCCTGCGCCAGACCGCCGCCGACGGCAGCCTGCTCAAGCCCGAGGTGCTGGCCGCGCAGACGCGCCGCATGCTGCGCGATGCGAAGGCCGATGCGCTCGCCCGCGAGTTCGCCGGCCAGTGGCTGGGATTTAACACCTTCAATGCGCAAAACACGGCGGATGAAAAGAAGTTCCCCGAGTTCACCGCCGAGGTGCGCAACGACATGCAGGCCGAAGCGGAGGCCTTCTTCTCCCACCTCGTGCGCGACGACCGCAATGTCTGCGACATCGTGGACGGCGACTACTCCTTCCTCAACGCCCGCCTGGCCAAGCACTACGGCGTGCCCAACGTGCAGGGCGATGAGCTGCGCGAGGTCAAAGTGGCGGCCCAGCATCGCGGCGGCTTGTTAGGCATGGGGGCGGTGCTCACCAAGACCTCGCGCCCCACCCGCACCAGCCCGGTGCTGCGCGGCAATTATCTTTATCAGGTGGTGCTCGGCTTCTCCTCGCCACCACCGCCGCCCAATGTGCCGAAGCTTCCCGAAACCGCCGAGAAGCCCGCCTCCCTTCGCGAAGCCCTGCAGCAGCACCGCGCGGACAAGGCCTGCTCAGTGTGCCACGCCCGCATCGATCCGCTGGGCTTTGCCTTGGAGAGCTTCGATCCCGTGGGCAAGTTCCGCCTCAATGATGAAGGTGGCGGCAAGATCGATGACAACGGCGAGCTGAAGGACGGCACCAAGCTCACCGGCGCCGACGGCCTGCGCCAGTACCTGCGCAGCCACGAGAACCAGTTTGTCGGCCAGTTCTGCCGCAAGCTCCTGGGCTATGCCACCGGCCGCCAGACGATGCCCACCGACAAGGCCCTGCTCGCCCAGATGCAGGAGTCTCTCGCCAAGAACGGCAACAAGCTCTCCAGCGCCGTGCTCACCGTGGTGAACAGCCACCAGTTCCTCTACCGCCGCGGCGACCAGACCGTGGCCAGCAATCCGTAAGCCTGCCGCGCCGCCCTTCGTATCTTTTTAAGCTCCTCTTCTTCTTTTCAAACAATGAATCGTCGCAAATTCCTCCGTGGCACCGGTGTCGCCCTCGGTCTCCCTTGGTTTGAGTCCGTCTGCTCCTTTGGTGCGGAGTCCGTGAAGAACAACACCGCCCCGCGCCGCCTGGCCGTGTGCTTCACCGGCAACGGCGTGAACCCGCACCACTGGGGCGCCTCGATGGGGCCGGCCGGCATGGAATTGCAAAAGAGCCTGTCGCCGCTGGAATCGCTGAAGAACCAGGTGCTGGTGTTCAAGGGCCTATGGAACCCCACCACGACGATGGGCGAGGGCGGCCACTACCCGAAGATGAACCTGCTTTCCGGCCTGAAGGTGAAGAAGACCACCACCGATGTGGAAGTGGGCACCACCATGGACCAGATCATCGCCGCCCATACCGGCCAAAAGACCCCCGTGGCCAGCGTGGTGCTGGGCACCGAGCGGCCCAACTACAGCACGGACGCGGGCTTCACCTCGATCTACTCCGCCTACATTTCCTGGAGCACCCCCACCACCCCCGCCCCCAAGGAAATCTTTCCCCAGCAGGCCTTCGACCAGTTGTTCGATGACGGCAGCCGCCGCCGTCGCGACAAGAGCATCCTGGACCTGGTGATGGACGACGCCAAAGGCCTGCGCCCGCAGCTCAGCCACCGCGACACGCAGAAGCTTGACGAGTACCTCTCCTCCGTGCGCGAGATCGAGCAGCGCGTGGAACTGGCCGACAAGATCAGCAAGGCCGACACCGGCGGCTCCGGCTGGCAGCCCACGGTCAAGTCCCCCACCCTGAAACGCCCCGGTCCCGGCATCCCCACTGTGGCGGAGGACCACCTGCGCCTGATGTTTGACATCATGCTGCTCGCCTTCCAGATGGACCGCACCCGCGTGGCCACCTTCATGATGAACAACGACCTCTCCAGCATGCGCTTCGCCGGGCTGGACGACATCCGCGGCGGCATCCACGAGCTCTCCCACCACGCCGGCGATGAGCATCGTCTCTCTCTTTATCAGCGCGTGAACGAGTACCAGGTGAAGCTCTGGGCCGAATTCCTGGCCAAGATGCAGGCCACCCAGGAAGGTGAGCGCACCCTCTTGCAAAACAGCATGGTCATGCTCACCAGCAGCCTCATGGACGGCAATGCCCACGACTCCCGCCAGCTGCCCGTAGTGCTCGCCGGCAGCGGCGGCGGCACCATCAAAGGCGGCCGCTACCTGGATTACAGCCAGGACGAGAACCGCAAGCTCTGCCGCCTGCACATGGCGCTGATGGAACGCATGGGCGTGCCCACCCACCACTTTGGCGATGCGGACACCGCCCTCGCCGAAATTGGTTAGCCCATGGCGAACAAATCTCTCTTGCCGATGGCACGTGGACTGCATAGGCTCCGGCCCATGCCCGCCCGCACCTCCTTTACCGCCGCTGTCGCTGTCCTTTCCGGAGCGCTCCTCCTTGGCCTCACCGGCTGTAAAAAAGAAGACAGCGGAGGCGCGGCGGCAGCGGTCGATGAGATTGTGATCGGTGAAGTGGCGGCCATGACCGGCAACACCGCCACCTTTGGCCAGTCCTCCCACGCTGGCACGCAAATGGCGGTCGATGAGGTCAACGAAGCTGGCGGCCTGCTGGGCAAAAAGCTCAAGCTCATCAGTGAAGACGACCAGTCGAAACAGGGGGAAGCCGGCACCCTTGCCAAAAAGCTGATCTCCCGCAGCAAGATCATCGCCCTGCTCGGCGAAGTGGCTTCCGGCAGATCCTTGGAAATGGGGCCGATCTGCCAGAAGGCTGGCGTGCCGATGATTTCCCCCGCCTCGACCAATCCGAAGGTCACCGAAGTGGGCGATTACGTGTTCCGTGTCTGCTTCACCGATCCGTTCCAGGGCCGGGTGCTGGGCAAGTTTGCCCTTGCCCGCGGCTGGAAAAAGGTCGCCATTCTCACCGATGCCAAGCAGGACTACAGCGTGGGGCTGACCCAGTACTTCAAGGAGTATTTCCTCCAGCACGGTGGCACCGTCGTCAGCGCGCAAAGCTACGGGTCCAACGACAAGGACTTCAAGGCGCAGCTCACCGCCATCAAGCCTGCGGCCCCGGATGCCGTCCTGGCTTCCGGCTACTACAACGAAGCGGCTTTGATCGCCTCCCAGGCGCGTGAACTTGGCATCTCCGTTCCCTTCTTTGGCGGCGATGGTTGGGATTCTGACTCCCTGGTCAAGGTGGGCGGCAAGGCTGTGGAAGGCTGCTTCTTCTCCGACCATTTCTCCGATGCCGACCCGGCCGCCCACATCCAGGCTTTCGTCTCGAAATACAAGGAGCGCTTCCACAAGGAGCCGGATGCGATGGCCGCCCTTGGCTACGACTCCGCCATGATTCTTTGCGATGCCATCAAGCGTGCCGGCACCACCAAAGGCGACGCGCTGCGTGATGCCATTGCGGCGACCAAAGCCTACAAGGCCATCACCGGCGTGATCACCATCAATGCCCAGCGCAACGCCGACAAGCCGGCGATGATCCTTGAGGTCAAGAACGGCAAGTTCGCCTTTGCCGAGGCCGTCACCGAGTAATTTCGGCTTCTCGATGGACCGGGAGGCGCCTCCCGTCAGCCCTTCATCCCCTCCTCCCTCCCGTGTCCCAGTTGCTTCAACAGCTTCTCAATGGCCTCTTTCTGGGCTCCATCTATGCGCTGATCGCCCTGGGTTACACGATGGTGTACGGGGTGCTGCGGTTCATCAACTTTGCCCATGGCGACGTGTTCATGCTGGGGGCCTTCACCGGCCTGTACTTGAACAAGCTCATGAGCCCCATGCTGGCGGCCCTGCCCTGGCCGCTGTCCGTGCTGATCGTGCTGCTGCTGTCCATGGCGATCTGCGGCGGGCTGGGCATCGTGATCGAGCTTCTGGCCTACCGGCCGTTGCGTTCCAAGCCCCGGCTCAACGTGCTGATCACCGCCATTGGCGTGTCCTTGTTCCTGGAGTACTCGGGCCAGCTCATTTTTGGGGCCACCCAGCAGCCCTTCCCGGCACTGATCCCCTCGCAGAACATCGGTGGTGTGGGCGGCGTGGGCGGCCTGACCATCACTTTCACCCAGGTCATTGTGCTGGTCACCGCGGTCCTGCTCATGATTGCCCTGCGTTTCGTGGTGATGAAGACCAAGCTGGGCCTGGCGATGCGCGCGCTGTCCTTGAACCCCACCGCCTGCTCGCTCATGGGCGTGAACAACAGCGTGATCATCTCCTTCACCTTCGGCCTTGGTTCCGCCCTGGCTGCGGCGGCCGGCATTCTGTATGCCTCTTTGTACCCCAGCATCGAGCCCTTCATGGGCGTGCTGCCCGGCTTGAAGGCCTTCGTCGCCGCCGTGCTCGGTGGCATCGGCAACATCCCTGGCGCCGCCCTCGGTGGCCTCATCATCGGCATCACCGAAACCCTGGTCGCAGGCTACAGCCAGCAGATCGGCATTCCGTCCGGCTACCGCGACGGCGTGGCCTTCGTGATCCTGATCCTGATCCTCCTCCTCAAGCCCTCCGGCCTGCTCGGCAAGGTGGAGCGCGAGAAGGTGTGAGGCATCAGAGCCACCGCCTCAGCGCCTCCACCACCGGCCAGTCCGCCGGGGCAAGGTCATAGCTTCCCAAAGACTTCAAATCCGTCCAAATAATCGCCGCGTGCTCATGCGGATGAGGCTCCGGGCTGCCCTCCGCAAGCTGGCAGACAAAGGGAATCATCTCCACCGTGCCACGGTCATAGGTATGGAAGGAGCGCTCCAGTGCGGCCGCAATTTCCACCTCGCAGCCCAGCTCCTCGCGCAGCTCACGTGTCATCGCCTGCTCCGGCACCTCGCCGTCTTCGACCTTGCCACCGGGGAACTCCCACTTCAGCGCGAGGTGCTTGCCAGCCGGGCGCTGGGCCAGCAGGATGAGGTCATCACGCCGTAAAATGGCGCACACCACGGGGATGGAGGTCATGCGCCATCATGCGCGGCAACGAGGGCCGGGCAATCACTTGATAAAGTACCCCGACACCTGCCACTGCCCGTCCGGCTCCTGCACTTCCACCACCGTTTCAACGGCTCCGGGCTTGTTTTCAAACTCCGTGTCAAAGTGCACAATGACGTAGTGCCCGGGCGGCGCATCGGAAAGGGAATCCTTGTAACTGGCCTCGCCCAGGTGGCGCGAACGCATGGCACCCAGCGGCTTGCGCACCTTCTCCAAGGAGGCCACGAGCTGCGCTTCCTTCACCTTCTTGCGAAAATCCACGCCCGTGGCCTTCCAGGCATCGGCATAGCGCCCGTCGTTCACATGGGTGAGCCACTGCTCAGCGGAAGCCTGCGCGGCCTGGCGCTGCGGCTCATGCCGGGGATCGCTAATCGCCTGGTGCAGGTAGATGTAGAGGACCCCGAGGATGACCGCGAACTCCACCCACACCACCGGCCCCAGCATCGCGGGCCGGGGCTGCCCGGCCGGCACCGCCTCCTGCCGCGAGGCCTGCCAGGCCGCGATCAACGGCCCGAAGATGATCACCACCAGCCAAATGACCGTGATCTCCCAAAAGTACCGCTGCGGGGCAAAAAGACAGAGTGCGGCCACGATCAGGCCGCTGACGGTGTAGAGCCAGCCGGCCACGCGGTGCGTCTTGCGCCACACGGTCTCGGAACGCAGCGTCCACGGCACTCTCACTCCCATGTATTTGTTAGGTTTCAGCTTGCCAAACAGGTTGCCGACGTAGGCCAGCAGCAGCGGGATGACCGCTGTGCCCATCCGGCCCATATCTGGATGCCGGCCCATGGCGGAAGCGATTTGAACAAAGCAGGCCGCCACGGCTGCCAGCGAAATCACCAGGCGGATGGTGCGCGTCGTACGCCCGTGGGAGCTCAAGCTGCCATCCTCGGGCCGCACCCGGCCGGAATCGAGCGCCTCGCGCCAGAAAATGATGCCATAGGTGAGCAGCAGCGCCGCCGGCAGCACCAGCAGGCCCCACTCTTTTGGCGCGTACCAGTTCACCTGGCCGCGCAGGTTCCACTGCATGGGCACATTGTGCGTGGCAAACGGCGTCGCCACCAACGCAGCAACGAGCGGGACGACAAGGATGAGCAGTTGCAGCCACTCATCGTGGACAAACTGGCGGAAACGTGAGTTCATGGGTTGCGTGGTTTGACTTTTTTGGGTTCCACAGGCGAAGCCTCTTCCCGGCCCTTCATCAGGCCGCCCAGCCACAGCATGAGGTCTTCGACCACGCTGGTGTTGAGGTGGTAGCGGCGGAACTGCCCCTCGCGCTCCTGCTCGATCAGGTCGGCGCGCATGAGCAGGTCGAGATGGTGCGAGAGCGTGGGTTTGGAGACGGAACACTCCTCGGCAATCTCCCCCGCCGTCATCGACCGCACGCGCAGCATCTCCAGGATGCGGCGGCGGGTGGGATCATTGAAGGCCTTGAAGAGAGAATCCATCGTGGGTGCTTAATTTTACATTTCGATAATCATCTAAATATCAAATTATGTCAATCGCGGTTTTGAAAAATGACCGTCATAACCCTGTTCCTTTCTCTTTCGCTTCTGTAATCTTCGGGAAAGCCCGGCGACATCAGCCCGGTCCACTCCTTTTGTACCTTTAAGTCCGCGTTGCACTTTCGATGCGAACAGACGTATAGACAATGCCGGTCCAGAATATTGACTGAAATGAACACCACCCTCAGGTCACGCCTGTCCCTCTATGCGATTGCCGCCATGCTTGCGGCCTCCACGGCAGCCTACAGCCTGGGCCTGCGCTCCAGCCGGAAGCTGGATAAAAACGAAACCCGGGCAGCCGTCACGGTGCTCACAGCCAGCATCCTGCAAAATTCGCAGTTCGCCCATCACGAGCTGGATGACGAACTGGCGGGGAAGTTCCTGGACCGCTACCTGGATTCCCTCGACAGCAGCCACATGAACTTCCTGCAAAGTGATGTGGCGGAATTCGCGAAATATCGCCGTCACCTCGCCCAGGACATCCGCAACGAGGGCGACACCGCGCCCGCCAAGATCATCTTCAAGCGCTACATGGACCGCCTGGAGCAGCGGGCTGACTATATCGACGAGCTGCTGAAGACCGAGACCTTTGACTTCACCAAGGACGAATCCTTCCGCTACGACCGAAAGAACGCCCCACGCCCCGTCAATATCGAGGCGGCCCACGATCTCTGGCACCAGCAGTTGCGCTTCGAATACCTCCAGGAAAAGCTGGCGGGCAAGACCGAGGAACAAATTGCCAAGACACTGCGCCGCCGCTCCAACCTGATGGCGCAAACCATGCGCAAGCTTAATGACCAGAGCGTGCTGGAGCTCTACCTCAACGCCCTGGCGCATGTTTATGATCCGCACTCCGACTACATGGGCCGGGAGGAATACGACAGTTTCAGCAGCGCCATGAACCTTTCGCTGGTGGGCATTGGCGCCACGCTGGAAAGCGAGGACGGCTACTGCAAGGTCCACGACGTGGTGGCCGGCGGCCCGGCAGCCCGCGGCGGCCTGCTCAAGAGCGGGGACCGCATCGTCGGTGTCGCCCAGGGCAGCAACAAGGAATTCACAGATTTGGTCAACATGCCTCTGCCCCAGGCAGTGGACCTGATCCGCGGGGCCAAAGGCACCACCGTCAAGCTCTCCATCATTCCAGCCGGCGCGGCTGACACCGTACGCAAGACCATCGCCATCGTGCGCGATGAAGTGAAGCTGGAAGAGCAGCAGGCGAAGGCCAGCGTCATTGATCTTCCAGGCGCTGATGGCAAGCCAAGGCGCGTCGGCGTGATCGACCTGCCCGGCTTCTACTCCGGCGACAGCGGTGGCAAAGGTGCCTCCGCTTCGGCCACGGCAGATGTCTCCAAACTGGTGCGCAAGCTGAAGGAGGAGCACATCGCCGGGCTGGTGCTGGACCTGCGCCACAACGGCGGCGGTTCACTTGAAGAAGCCATCAACCTTGCCGGCCTTTTTCTCCCGCACGGCCCGATCGTGCAGACCCGCACCGTGGACGGCCGCATCAAGGTGAGCAACGACCACCGCGGCTCAAAGATTTATGATGGTCCGCTGGTGGTGCTCACCAGCCGGCTCAGCGCCTCGGCGTCTGAGATCGTGGCCGGTGCCTTGCAGGACTACGGCCGCGCCGTGATCGTGGGCGATTCCTCCACCTTCGGCAAAGGCACGGTGCAGACCATCGTGCCGCTCACCGGCATCCTGCGCCAGGATGGCATGATTCCCGGCGAAGACCCCGGCGCGCTGAAGGTGACCATCAGCAAGTTCTACCGCCCCAGCGGCAAGTCCACCCAGCTCGAAGGCGTCAAGGCGGACATCGTTCTCCCCTCGCCTACCGACACGGTCGAAATCGGCGAGTCCGAACTCGACAATCCCCTGCCCTGGGACACGATCGCCGCCGCTTCCTTCAAGCCGGATGACCGTGTGCATCCCGTCCTGGACGAGCTTCGCAGCCGCTCCATCGCACGGGTGAACAAGAAAACCGACTTCATTGATTTGAAGAAGGAGCTCGACCTGGTGCGCAAGAACCGCGAGAGCAAGACGGTATCGCTCAACGAAACCACCCGCCGCCAGGAGAAGGATGCCGCCAAGGAACGCGCCGCCGCGCGCGACAAGGCCCGCCTGGCCCATGCCGCAACGGCTCCGCCCATCTACGAGATCACCGTGAAAAACGCCTCACGCCCCGGGCTTGGCGAACCGGTGAAGAGCACCAAAAAGGCACCCAAAGGCAGGAAGACCGGCGACGATGAAGAGGAGACAGAGACCACGCCTGCGGACGACATCCTGCTCACTGAAGCCGAGCGCATCGCCATCGACTACAGCGACCTGCTCGCCCACGACAAGGCCCCCGCCGTGACCCAGCGCTGAGTGTGATATAAAGAAGATCGTGGAAGTCCTTGAGCCTGGAGACGTTTTATCGTTCAGTCTCCGCTTACCGCCTGCATGCGCGACTACTTCATCAGACGCTTCCTCCTCATCCTGCCGACGCTGATCGGGGCGACGATGCTGGTCTTCCTCATCACCCGCTTTGCTCCAGGCGGCCCCATGGACAAGGCGATGCAGACGGCGCTGGCGAAGGAGGGCGGCCACGGCGGCAAGAACGCCGGCGGCTCGCTCACCGAAGAGAAGAAGGAGGAGCTGGCCGCCTACTACGGCTTCGACAAGAGCTTCCTGCCCGCCTATGGCATCTGGGCGGGCGTGTGGCCGCGCGAATCGTCCAAGCAGTTCATCAAGTTCACCGAGGACAAGGCGGAGATGCCTGTGAGCCTCAAGGTGCTGCTGCCTAAGGCCCAGTGGAAGACCAACAACGCCTACAAAGTCACCGCCGCCAAAGTCACCCGGGATGGCAGGCTCCTGGCCGATGATGCAGCGGCACTGGCGGGCTGGAAGACGCTGGCCGAGCCCGAAAAGAGCCGCGTGATCATCTTCCGCCCCGTCTTTGACGGCCTGCTGCAAGGTAACTTTGGCGTGTCCACCCTCTACAACCAGCGGGTCGAGGAGATGATGCTGTCGAAGATGCCGGTGTCCATCTTCTATGGGCTCATCACCTTCTTTCTCACTTACATCGTGTGCATTCCGCTCGGCATCCTGAAGGCCATCAAGCACCGCACCTTGATCGACAATATCAGCTCGCTGATCATCTTTGTGGGCTATGCGATCCCTGGTTTCCTGCTGGGCAGCCTGCTGGTGGTGTACCTGGCGGCGCGCATGGGCTGGTTTCCCACCGAGGGCTTCACAAGCGATAACTTTGCCACCCTCAGCCTTCCCGGCAAGGCCTGGGACCTGGCCATCCACGCCGTGCTGCCCCTGCTCTGCTACATGATCACCAGCTTTGCGCTGATGACCATGCTGATGAAGAACAACCTCATGGACAACCTCGCGGCGGACTATGTGCGCACGGCCATCGCCAAGGGCTCCAGCTACCGCCATGCCGTGCTGGGCCATGCCCTGCGCAATTCATTGATCCCCATTGCCACCACGCTGGGCAGCATCACCACCGTCTTTGTCACCGGCTCCATCCTGATCGAGCGCATCTTTAACATCGACGGTTTCGGCCTGCTCACCATCCAGAGCATTGATGATCGCGACTACCCCTTGATGATGGGCATCCTGACCCTGGATGTCATCCTGCTCATGCTGGGCAACATCCTTTCGGACTTCCTCGTTGCCCTCACCGATCCGCGCGTCCGTTTTCATTGATCGCCATGTCTCCCCGCACCACAGGCGCCACGCTCATCGGATTCGCCCTGCTCGCCACCGCGCTTCAGTGGCAGAAGCTGCAGGTGCCTGTGTTCAAGCTGCCCTTTTTAGCCCGCAGCACGGAGACTTCCTCGCTGTTCATCGCGGTCAACAACCTCCCGCTGCTGCGCATGCCCACCAGCAATGTGATCGGCTATGCGCTGGTGCTGGTCATGCTCGTCATCGGCTTCCGGCTGATGATCAGCAAGAGCCGCGAGTGGACTTTTTCGCCTCTCACTCTCAAGAAGCTCGCACGCTTCTGCGCCATCCGCCGCGGACATGTGTCGTTTCTCATCCTGCTGGCCCTGGCCTTCATCGGTTCGCTGGACAACCTGCTGGTGGGCAAGCGCGCCCTCATGGTCAGCTACCAGGGGCACTGGTATTTTCCGTTCATTCATGAAGTGATCCCCGGCAAGACCTTTGGCCAGGGCACGGAGGGTGAGACCGACTATCGCACCCTGCGCGATCAATGCCAGGCCGCCGGCAAGGGCGACTGGGTGGTCATGCCACCGGTGCCCTTTGCTCCTTCTCTGGACTCCCCTTCCCTCATCGAGACGCTGGAAGAGCGCGATGGCAAGGTCTATGTGCCGGGCGACAGCCAGCCTTTCAATGGCACCGCGTATTCCGTTTTCATCACCAAGCCGGAGCAGAAGCGGCAGGAATGGCAGTTCCGCAACGGCCTGCGCCAGGGCCGGATGCGCGGCTGGAACGATGCCGGCGTGCAGGTGGAGAAAGGCCGCTACGAAACCGGCGTGCGCAAGGAGTACACGGATTTTAGCGATGGCAAGGCCGCCGCCTTTGCTTCACAGGCCGGGCCGTGGTTGAAGCGCTTCGTCTATCCGCCTTCCGCCCCGTCCTGGCGGCATCAGCACTTCCTCGGCACCAACAGCAACGGCATTGATGTGCTGGCCATGCTCTTCGGCGGCTGGCAGCAGGCGCTCATTGCCTCCGCGCTGTTCCTCGCCGTGGTGTTTGTCACCGGCGTGCTCCTTGGCGGCTTGCTGGGCTACTTCGGCGGCATGGTGGACCTGGCCGGATCCCGCCTGATTGAGATATGGCAGTCGCTGCCGTTCCTGCTGGTGGTCATGAT
>FTCC01000599.1_pt1 | contig 11513 bp, 6 predicted proteins | sample 1639481 | NCBI WGS metagenome assembly FTCC01 (sample SAMEA3914864, study PRJEB12502) | metagenome | biome: forest; material: soil | place: USA | collected 2012-03-12 | depth 0.3 m | reverse complement strand
ACGCCGCGCACGATGAACTCCAGGCCGTTCTCCTCGATGGTGCGGCCGCCAACGTTGAGGTTGCTTGATGACACAGCCTCCATCACCGCCTTCATCGTCACGCCCCTGGCACGCATCTTCGCGGAATCCGCCTCGATCTGAAACTGCTTCACAAACCCGCCCACACCCGCCACCTCGGCCACTCCCGGCACACCGCCAAGCTGGGGCGCAATGAACGAGTCCTGCAGCGCCCGCAGCTCGCCCAGGCTCAGCGCGGCCTTGCCTGCATCAAGGTAGTACTCATACACCCAGCCCAGCCCCGTGGCATCGGGTCCAAGAGCGGCATCAACCCCGCGCGGCAGCTTGCGCGAAAGCAGGCTGAGCCGCTCATTGACGACCTGACGGGCGGCCGCACCGGGCACCTCATCTTCAAACACCACATTGATCAGCGAGAAGCCAAACATCGAAGTCCCCCGCACGGACTTCACCCCCGCAAGCCCTTGCAGGCCGAGCTCAAGCGGCTGCGTGACCTGGCTTTCAATCTCCGGCGGCGCATAGCCCGGCCAGTCGGCAAACACGATCACCTGGTTCTCGCTCAGGTCCGGTATCGCATCCACAGGCATGGTGACCATGGCGCGGAAGCCATACACCGAAGCCATGAGGACGGCGCAGACCACCGCGAGCCGGTGACGCACGGACCAGGCGATGACGGCATTGATCATGTGCCAGCCCTCAACTGGGCCTGCCCGTCCACCAGCACCGCGGCCTCCGTCACCACATGTTCATCCTGCTTCAACCCCGCCAGCACCTCCCAGCCGTTGTCGCCCGCGCGGCCAAGCTGCACCGTGCGCGGCGCATAAACCCCAGGCTGCGTTTCCACATAGACCCGCGCGGCGGCTCCTGGCCACAGCACCGCCGCGCGCGGCACCACCAGCACGTCGGGTGTCACCAGGTAGATCATGCACATGCCTTCGCCATTGAGGCGCAGCTGCCCGTTGGGATTGGCCATCTCCACGCGCACATCCACCGCATGAGTCGTCATGTCCACGTGCCGGCCGATCGAGGTGATGACCGCCTTGAAATGTTCAGGCGGGTTCGTCGCCGTTTCAATTTTCACCGGCTGCCCTGGCTGAATCAGCGGCAGGTCCTGCTCAAACACCGGGAACATGAACCAAAGCCGGTTTAAGTCCGCAATTTCAAAGAGCCTGTCGCCCTCGCGAACATACTGGCCTTCAGAGACATAGCTCTTCACCACCGTTCCCGTGCGCTGCGCCAGCAGGCCGAAGTACAGGTCATTGTCCTGCCGCAGCGGGATGCTCTTGATCTGCTCCCACACCAGCCCGTGGTGCTCCAGCTTCTGGCGGGCCACCGCCGTGGCGGCTTCGTCATGGTTCAGCGCGACCTTGTAGTCCTTAGCCGCCGCCAGCAGCGTGCGGCTGAAGATGTTCGCCAGCGGCTGCCGCTGGGTGATCTTGCCATTGCCATGCACCAGGCCGAGGCCGTCGATGCGGCCTTCCACCGGTGCGCTGACGATGCCGTGGCCTGTCATGTCCTCCTCAAACCGGCCGGCAAATTTCAGCGTCCGCACCAGTGCCGTCCTGGTCACCGCCGCCGTGCGAACACCCGTGGCCCTGATGCTGTCCGGTGCCAGCATCACCTCGCTGGTGGCGGCCTCGGAGGCCATGCCATTGGAGACAGGCACCAGGTCCATGCCGCACACCGTGCAGTGGCCGCCATGCGCCGCCTTGATCCACGGATGCATGGGACACTGCGCATCCGCCGCGGCCGCCATCTCAGCACCAGCTGGGCGCATCGCAACAGCGGCGCCCCAGCCAATGGCCAGCCCCAGCAATGCAAACAGCAGATAACCAAGCTTCATGCGCACGCACTTATGTTATACCAATCGTGGTTGAAAAGGATAATACTAAACCAACGAATTAATGTGTCCCATGAAACATGGATGGTAGCAGATGGCATGGTGTGGATGTGCACGAAGCGCTTTGGAGTGCGGTGACTTGTCACCGCTTTCGATCGTGGAGGCTTGCCGACGAAAAAAGGGCCGTTCAAAGCGCAGTCTTCCGCTTGCGAAGCATGTGGTGCTGCCAAATCCCGCCACCCTCCGCGCCAACAAGTTGGCTCCGCCACAAAGCGGTGACAAGTCACCGCACTCCAAAGTGCTTCGCACGCCGCAAAAAAAGGCCCTTCAAGAACGACTGTCCCAGTCGTTTCATGGCCGGCACCAGAACGAAAAATAGCGCCTCACTTTAATACTACTGGGTGACCAGCGGCATCGTCACGCGATAAAATCCACGGGATGAAGCCAGCCTCGTCGGGTCAGTCTCATAGAAATCTCCCGAAGTACCGTTGCTGGTGATGCTGCCAATGTCGGTCCAGTTGGTGGTGGTCATGTCAGGCGAATACTGCACGGTGTAAGTGGTTCCCACCGTGGCTTTGAACTGCATGTGAATGGCCGGATCGCTGCCCACGCGGGTGAAGCTGGCAATGGCAAGATCCTCCACCTGGTTGTTCTGCACCAGGAACTGGCCCATCAGCCCGCCGTCCTCATGCGGCAGCATGTGGCAATGGAACATGAACGGGTTGGTGTTGCTGGCGAAGTCATCGAACTTGGTGATGAACGTCACGCTCGACTGCGGCATGATCATGAACGTGTCCTTCCACCCTTGCTGATAAGCCGGCACATTGCCCTGGGTGACAATCTGCGTGTAAGGCGGCGCGAGCTGGACATTGGTCAGATAAAACTGGATGTCGTGGATGTGGAAGGTGTGCGCGAGATTCGAGGCGTTCACCAGCGTCCACTGCTCCACCGCGTTGAAGTTGATCGTCTGGTTGATGTAGGAGGGGCTGTAAACCACGTTGTCAAAAGCCAGCGGATTGCCGCCCACACCGGTGATGGTGACGGTGCGGTTGTTCGTCACATCGGCGGTGGTCCAGTAGGTGTTGCTGGCCAGCGTGGTGGGGATGGTGGTGATCGGATTGGCGGTGGCGGCCACCACGTTGATGTTCAGATCGTTGAAGTCGATGGCATTCAAGAGGCTGCCATTGGCGCCCGTCGTGCCTAGCTGGCCGCCGGGATAGTTGGTGTTCGCGTAGGTGGAGTTGTAAGTTACCAGGTTCAGAGACGTTCCCGGCGCGTCATGGCTCAGGTCCACCAGGATCTCATAGCGTTCGGCCACGCCCATCACCAGGCGGGTCACCGGCACAGGCGCATTGAGCAGGCCGCCGTCGCTGGAGATCACCCAGAACGTGCGGTTGTCGCTGAAGCCAAGGTTATGATTGCGCACAAATTCCCCGTCCAGAATACGCAGCCTCACCACCTGCGCCGGAAGATTCACCTGGGGGTTCATCGTGCCGTTGACCAGCATCACGTCCCCGAATGATCCCTGGGTGAATATCTGGTTGTTCCCCGCACCGCCAAAGGTAAAGCGACGGCTGGTGAGCACGATCGGGATGTCGTCCGTGCCATAGGTGCGCGGCAGCGGCAGGGCCGCCTCCACCGGGTCCTGAATGATGATCAAGCCGCCCGCGCCGAGCGCAAGCTGCTGCTCCGTGGTGGGATGCAGGTGCGGATGATACCAGTAGAGGCCGGCGTTGTTCTTGATGTAGAAGGAAGGCGACCAGACCGCGCCGTTGGCGATGACTTCATGCGGCCCGCCATCCATGATGGCCGGGATGTGAAAGCCGTGCCAGTGCGTGGTGGTGGTGGCACCGATGTTATTGGTGAGATTGACCTGCACAAAGTCCCCCTTCTTCATGATCAGCGTGGGCCCCCAGAACTGCGCGTGATTGTATCCGTAAGTCTGGGTGGCCGGGCCGGAATAAAACTGCCGGGAGCTCTGGTCCAGGGTAAGGTTGAAAGTGGTTCCGGTCATCGTGTCCGGAATGTAAAGCGGGTTGTAAGTCGGCGTCGAAGTGAGGGTGACGACGACCGGTAGCGTGGTGGTGAAGTTCCCCGAGCTGTCCGTGGCGGTGGCGGTGATGTTGTTCGTGCCAAAGCCCAGCGGCACCGTGGCCGTCCAGGTGGCATAGCCATTCGTCGTGGTGGCTGCGACGTTGTTGACCTTCACCGTGGCCACGCCGGAGATCGTGTCCGAACTGGTGCCGCTGACCGTGATGCTCGCCGTGGCAGTGCTAAGAGCTGAAGCCGGGCTGGTGATGGCGATGGTGGGACTGGAAGTGTCCTGCACGGAAGATGCTACGCTGCTGTAAGCCGATGAACCCGCACTGTTGGTGGCCAATACACGGTAGTAATAGGTGGTGCCGTTGATCAGGTTGATGAAGGTGGCGCTGGCAGTGGTCACGGTCTGGGTGGAGGCATTGGCGAAATCGGAGGTCAATGAAGCCTGCACAGTGTAACTGGTCGCACCTGCAACCGCCGGCCAGGAAAGCGTAGAGCTGCTGCCCCGAGAGTAAGCAGGCACAGTGCTGAACACCGGCGCGGAGGGAGTTGTCTGCACGGAGAGGCTCACCGAGCGCAGGCTGTTACCTGTGCCGTTGGTGGCGTTGGTGAAGGTGATGATGTCGGCATAGTTACCAGCCGACAGACTGGCCGCCGCGGCATTGATGCTGGCGGTGACGGTGGTAGTCGCGCCGACCGTCAGGGTGCCGCTGGCGGAACTTAGCGTAAGCCAGCTTGCGGTCTTCGACGCCGTCCAGTTCAGGGAACCGGTGCCGGTGTTGGAAAGCGTGTAACTGGCGCTAGACGGAGAGAAAGGCCCGCCCACCGGCCCAGCGGTGGAGAGGGCGGTCGTGGGAGTGATCGACAGCACAGGGGCAACGGTGATCACGTTGTAAGTCGAAGAGGTCGTCGCAGTATTAGTCGCGCTGTCCGTGGCAGTGATCGACCAGGAGACCGTTGTGCCACCCGTCTGGGCTGGAATCGTAGCCGCATACACGCCATCAGCCGCAGCACCATCGCCATGAGCGCCATCATCAAACATGGTGAGAGTCACTGGCGCGGTGCCGATGGTGAGGGACACGAGGATGTCATCAATGTCGCAGGCGGGTGCGGGCGCTGGGTTCACATTGGCGTAGCCGCTGAACTGAAAGCGCATGCGCATGCCGCTGGTCATGTCCGCCGGCACCAGGTTGTAATGCTTGAGCGTGAAGCCGTGGTTGATGGTGGTGGCATCAATGGAGGCAAGGCTGCCGGAATAGAACGGCGGGCCGCTAACGGCAAAGGTCGTGCCATTGGTCACCGACGTGATGTTGACGTTGCCATTGAAGTAGTTGGCCAGCACGCTGACGGTCGCTGAGGCCGTGGCGTTGGCACTCAGGGTATAAGAGGTGTTGGTGACAAAGGACAGCACATGCGCGTTGGCGGGAATGCCGTTGCCGCTGATGAACATGCCCACCGCAAGGCCGGTGGTGTCGGGACAAGTAACGGTGGGGCTGCCGTTGCCCGTGGTGCTGTTGTTGATACGCACAGTCGGTGCCTGCACCACCATCCCATTGGCGAGGCCGGAGGTGCTCGCGCAAGTGACCGTGTTCGTGGCATTGAGGGTGCAGCCGGTGAGGGTGACCGTACTGCCAGCATAGGTTTCGCTCACGCGGGTGTTCCACGTCGTGCCGCCATCGGGAGAGATTTGAAAGGTGTAACCATTGCCTGAGATCAGGCTGGTGGTCCTGGCATAGAATTCCACATAACCGGAGCTCGCGGCGCTGGCGTTGAGCGAGGTGCTGGTGGTGAACATCGTGTCCGTGTAAGTGGCCGTGCCGACGGACATTTCCACCCCGCAGCCGGAAGCCGTGAGAGTCAGTCCATTGGCCGATGCCGAGGCATTGGAGTTAAGCACAAAAGTGGTTCCATCCGTGATAGATGAAACTGTAGGATTAGGCTGTGCGGTAGTCGCGTTGACGCCCATGCCGACCACCAGGCCGACGGTGCTTGCGCAGGTGACCGTCGCACTGCCGGAGGTGGTGGAGCAGTTGGTAAGTGTCACGCCTGCGGCGGTCAGTGACAAGGCCGAGCCAGAACCCGTGGCCGCGACGCTAAGAGTAAGCGTGGTGGCGGAAGGAATGGCGGAGATGGTGGTGCCAGCGGCGATGTTGGTCCCGGTGATGATCATGCCCGGCCACGCGGCTGCGGTGCTGTCGCATGTTACCGTCGTGGTGCCGTTGGTGACACAGTTGGTCAGCACCACAGGCACGGTATGATTGGCCGCTCCGGCACGCAGCCTCACGTCGCCCCCGGCGCGGTTCGCCGTTACCGTCCAGGGATTCTGCGCTCCCGTCCCGGTCCAGCCGTTGTTGAAGGTGACCGGCAGCGTCTCACGAAAAACGTTGCTGGTCGTCACCGCGCCCACGCCGTACTGCAGCTTCGCCTGGGAGATGGTGGTGCCGGAGGAAGGCGCTACCAGGGCGGAAATCGTGACGTTGTCGAAGTTACCGGGCGTGGCCGGATTCACCACCACCGAACTAATCGTGGGCGCGGCATGCAGTGTGGAGACTAAGGGGACGAGAAGGGTGAGGCATAGACACAAGGCAGGATGAAGGCCGACTGCCGCCCTGGGAGCGCTGGCGTCCCGCCGGCGTGTGCCTTGCCGCAGTTCATCGCTCTTAGCCGTTGGAGAATTCTGTGGCGCAAAGGCATGGACGTGCACAAACGCCGGCGGGACGCCAGCGCTCCCCGGGCGGCACTCGGCAAAGCAAGGCGTGGAGCTTGAGTTTTCGGGCCTCAACCGGGAAGGGATTTTCATGGCGTCAGATTATCGGGAGGGTGAAAGGGTGATCTCGGCGACGGTGCCATTGGCTTCCATGTTCTTGCCATAGGCGAGCTTGACCTGGGCGGCGACGCCGGCCATTCCTTCAATCGAAACCGTGGGCGGGGTGGTGTAACCGAAGCCGCCATTAACAATCTCGAAGCCGACAACGCTGCCGTCCTTGACCAGGGCATTGGCCATCGCGGGCTGGTTCTTCCACAGGCTGCGGGATCCCGGCGGGTAGCGGTAGAAGTTGGAGACCGTGTTGAGCCGGTCATTGGTCACTCCGAATTTTCCAAGCGCATTCATGAGGGCCGCCTTGTTGGCGCGGGCCTCAGTTTCCGTGGGGCCGCCGCTCCCGGGGCCGGCGGGATGCACATGGCTGAAGGCTTCGCGAAAAACCTCGTCATGCACGCCGAGCGCGGCGGCAATCAGCGCCACGGGGCGGCCGTGATCCACCGGCACCGTGTCGTGTCCCTCCGAAAAAACCACAGGCAGGCGTGTCACACCAGCCGGCAGCGACCGGACGGGGGCGGCGGACAAGGAGGGGCGGGCGGCAGCCAACGGCTGAGCCATGGCAGCGGGTGCAACGGCACCAAGCTGGCGCTCAGGCTCACGGCCAGATTCAGGGCGTGGCGGACGCTGGCCACGGTTGTCGCGGTCCCCGGGTGGCGACGGACGCAGGGCCTTCATTTGATTCACCTGGGCAGGCGTGAGGATGTGCTCCAGCTTCGTTTGCGCTTCGGCTTCCAGGTCCGCGAGCTGCTTGCGCTGCGCCTCCGTAAGGTCCAGCGAGGAGGCCGCTCCACGCGGCAGCAGATGAACTCTCGAAACGCCACCGGGGGCGGGCGGTGCTTCCATGGCAAGGGCCACGCAAGCGGCGCAGCCGAGCGTGAGGGCGGAATAGACAAGGCTTCGGGTCATGGTGCTGATGGGGTGAAAGGGCCGGCCTGTGCGGAATTCACAGGTCACGCCACCAGCTCTACATGAAGCCACATGAATGCCGGATGAATGGCAGCCAGGGAATGCAAAAATATTTCCCTGACCATTTTTCCTGTCATTCATCCAGCATTCATCCTCGCTGTGCGACAAGAGGCAGCCATGCTATCCATGGCTGGTCCTCCCTCTGTATCCCCCACCCCATGCGCCTCCTGATTGTTGAAGATGAACCCGACCTGCTGTCGGTGCTGATGCGCGCCGCCCGCAAGGAAGGCTATGCCGTGGATGGCGCGGCGGATGGCGAGGAGGGCCTCTACAAGGCGGAGTCCATTGATTACGATGTCGTTGTCCTGGACATGATGCTGCCCGGTCTCGATGGCTGGGAAGTGCTGGCGCGGTTGCGCAAAACCAAGGCTACGCCCGTGCTCATCCTCACTGCCCGCGACCGCACCACCGACCGTGTGCGCGGTCTCGACCTGGGAGCGGACGACTACCTCATCAAGCCCTTTGACATCGCAGAGCTCTTCGCCCGGCTGCGCGCGATCATTCGCCGCGGGGCCAAGGTTTCGCGCAGCGTGATCGAACTCGGCGAGGTGCGCATCGACACCGCCGCGCGCACCGTCACGCGCAGCAACGAGCCGGTGGTGCTGACCGCGCGCGAGTATGTGATGCTGGAGTACCTGGCCCTGCACCGCGGCGAAGTCTCCTCCCGCACCACCTTGTACGAGCACCTGTTTGATGAGGAGGAGGACACCCTCTCCAACATCCTCGACGTCTATATCTACAACCTGCGCAAGAAGCTCGGCCAGGACTTCATCCTCACCCGCCGCGGGCTCGGCTACTGCATCCCATGAGCCGCCTGCAATCCATCCGCTGGCGCCTGCAGCTGTGGCACGGGCTGCTTCTCATGGTCGCGCTGGGCGGCTTTGGCATGATGGTTTATCGCATGGAAGGCGAGCGCCAGCTCCATCGGGCGGATGAGGGACTGCAACGCCGGCTGCAAACACTCGCCTCCTCGCGGCATCCGGTGCCAGACGCGTGGCCGCCGAGGCAGAAGCTGGCCCTCTCGCCACAAAATGCCTCGCTGTTTGATCAGGACGATGGCGGTGGCGGCTTCTACTACGTGGTGTGGCTGCGCAGCAACAGCTCGGCGATCCGCTCGGCCTCGGCCGCGGCGGATGTTCCCATGCCCGAGGACGACGTTCCTTCCGGCACCCGCATGCGCGGCCAGATGCGCGAGACCTTTCTCTTTCCGGCCCCCAATGACTGCCTGCTGGTGGGGCACAGGATGGACCGCGACCTGGAAGAAGTTCACCACCTCGCCTGGTGGCTGGCCGCGGCCGGCGGCGGCATGGTTCTCATCGGGTTGTTAGGCGGCGCGTATCTGGTGCGGCGCGCCCTGAAGCCGATCGATGACATCAGCGCTGCCGCGCAGAAGGTGGCCATGGGCGATCTCACCCAGCGCATCGCCGGCCCCTCCTCCGGCAGCGAACTGGGGGAGCTGGTGAACGTGCTGAACGCCACCTTTGCCCGGCTGGACGCCGCCTTTGCCCGGCAGGCACAGTTCACAGCCGATGCCGCCCACGAGCTGCGCACCCCGGTGAGCGTGATGCTGGCCCAGGCCCAGTACGGCCTAACTATCACATGCGACAACGACGAGCATCGCGAATCACTGGAAGCCATCCAGCGCGCCGCCAGCCGGATGCGCCGCCTGATTGAATCCCTGCTGGAACTGGCGCGACTGGATGCGGGGCAGGAATCGCCCAGGCGTGACTGGCATGACCTGGCCTTGATCACCCACGACTGCATGGAAACCCTGCGGCCGCTGGCGGAAGCACGAGGCATCCAGATCCACGGGGAGCTAGGCTCGGCGGTATGCGCCTGCGATGCCGATGGAGTGGCACAGGTAACGACAAACCTGCTTACCAACGCCATTCATTACAACCACGACGGCGGCGAAGTGCATATTGCCACCCAGCGCGCCCACGACACGGCCGTGCTGGTGATTCGCAACACCGGCCCCGGCATCGCGAAGGACGACCTGCCGAAGATCTTTGACCGTTTCTACCGCGCAGACAAGGTGCGCAACAGCAAGGGCGGCCACACCGGCCTGGGCCTCGCCATCTGCAAGGCGATCGTGCAGGCTCATGGCGGCAGCATTGAGGCCGCCAGCGAGCCGGGAGGATGGACGACGTTTACGGTTTCGCTGCCGGGGTGAGTTGAGGACGGGTCTGTTGATTCTATTGAGGCTTGCTCAATAGATTGACGCGCATTGCCTTGAACCGCGGAGCGGTTCTCCACGAGTAGCCCGGGGTCCTTGCGACCCCGGGAATAGCGTGATGGAAAGCCCTCAACCACAGCGTGGTTGGCCAATGCGTGGCAAGCTTGATCAACCACAAGACGCATTGGCCAACCCTTCCAGGGTTGAATGGCCTCGTGCGTAAAACCCGGGGTCTTTCGACCCCGGGCTACTCACGGAGAACCGCTCCGCGGTTCAAATGCGTTAGAATGTTAGTCTATCACCCAAGCCTCAATGAGCCATGAAGGCCAGGCGGCTTGTGGAGTGCGCACTTCAACGTCTGGAAGCAATAGACCCGTTTTCAGTTGCTCGTAGTATCAAACCAGATACCGCGGCCACAGCCGTTACTTGGTAAGCTGAACACCACGGTTAGGCACCAGGTTCTGCAACGCCCTCAAGGCATTCATGTCCACCGTGGGCTTGGTCGGCGCCGGAGGCGGATGCTCGTTCCAGTCTTTCACGAACATCACATCGCTGGCCCACAGGCCGCGCAGAGCTTCATCGAAAGCCGGCCGGTGAATCAGGCGCACTTTTTGGCCCACCACGGTCCTGGCATAGGCCTTGTCCGCTTCCATGGCTTGATAGTGCTCATAGAACTTGGTGTCCGGGGTTAGCAGCACAACAAAAGGCTTCCCATTTTCTCCCTCCATCACGAGGTGGTACCAGCCGGGCTTGGCCGTGGCGGCGCTGCGAATGGTGCCGTTCAACTCCACCGACTTGGTCAGCTCCTCGTAGCGCTTGATTTCCTCCGGCCTGGGAACGTCTTGCGCGCGCAATGCCGGAAGGCAGGCGAGCATGATTGAGACAACGCGGAGGAACCAGGGAAGCGCTTTCATGGCATGTGCCTTTCTACGGGAAGTGCCAGCGGTGGGCAAGAGCAGCGCGAGGGCGTTTTTGGCACCTTGAGCCGCCCTTCCACACACCTCACCTTCCTTGCATCACCCGCCGGATCGCCTGCTCAAGCTTGGAGACATTCACCGGCTTCACGAGGTGCTCGCTGAAGCCGGCTTCGCGGCTGCGCTGGATGTCTTCCTCCATGCCGTAGCCGCTCATGGCGATGCCTGGAATGGGGCGCGTTTCGCGGACGCGGCGCATCAGGTCGTACCCCGTGCCGTCGGGAAGGCCAAGGTCGCTGACGATGAGGTCCACCGGCTCCTTTTCCAGCACCTCCAGGGCGGCATGCACATTACCGGCCGAGCTGACGGCAAAGCCCGCGCGCCGGAGCAGGATGCCGAGGGCGCGGGCCGTGTCGGCATGATCTTCCACCACCAGCAGGCGGAGCTGATGGGCATCCAGCGCGGCACTGGCAGGAAGCTCCGGCACAGCTCCCTGCGCTGCCGGGGATTCCACTGGCAGCACCACGGTAAACGTGGAGCCTTTGCCCGGGCCCGCGCTCTGGGCTGAAATGGCGCCGCCGTGCAGCTCCACCAGGGCGCGGCTGATGGCCAGCCCCAGGCCAAGACCACCGAAGAGGCGGGTGATGCGCGCATCGCCCTGCTCAAAGGCATCAAAGATGCGCGGCAGCAGCTCGGGATGAATGCCCTCGCCAGAATCCCGCACCTGGATCTCCAGGTGGT
>FTCC01000863.1_pt1 | contig 11651 bp, 9 predicted proteins | sample 1639481 | NCBI WGS metagenome assembly FTCC01 (sample SAMEA3914864, study PRJEB12502) | metagenome | biome: forest; material: soil | place: USA | collected 2012-03-12 | depth 0.3 m | reverse complement strand
GGATGGACTTCCTGACGCCGTGGTCATCGTGGACAGCGCGCGCGAGCACATCGCCGTGCATGAAGCCCGCCGCCTGCGCATCCCCGTGGTGGCCCTGGTGGACACCAATGCCGACCCGAACCTGGTCGATTACCCCATCGCCGCGAACGACGACGCCATCCGTTCCATCCGCATCATCCTTCAGAAGCTGATCGATCCGATCATCGTCGCGATCGAAGGCCTGAAGAAGTAACCCTTTCCTTCAACCCCTTAGTTTCCAAACACCAGTTATGGCAGAAGTTACCGCCGAAATCGTCAAGCAGCTCCGCGACAAGACCAACGCGGGCATGATGGACTGCAAAAAAGCCCTGTCCGAGGCCAACGGCGACCTCGAAGCCGCCGAGACGATCCTTCGCAAGAAGGGCATCCTCAAGGCCGGCTCCAAGGCCGACCGCGCCACCAAGGAAGGCATCGTCGCCTCCTACATTCACATGCAGGGCCGCGTGGGCGTGCTCATCGAGGTGAACTGCGAAACCGACTTCGTGGCGAAGAATGACATCTTCCGCGATTTCGTGAAGGACATCACCCTGCACATCGCCGCCGCCTCGCCGCAGTACCTCAGCCGCGAACAGGTGCCGGAAGCCACCATCGCCAAGGAGCGCGAAATCGGTGCCGAGCAGGTGAAGGGCAAGCCCGCCAACGTGGTGGACAAGATCGTGGACGGCAAGATCGAGAAGGTCTATGCCACGCTCTGCCTCATGGAGCAGGCCTATATCAAGAACCCCGACCAGTCGATCACCGACTACGTGAAGTCGAAGATCGCCGAGCTGGGTGAAAACATCCAGATCCGCCGCTTCGTGCGCTACGCCGTGGGCGAGGAAATCTAATTCGCCTTTCACCAGCGTTTCCCTTGGAAGGCGGGCTCAGTTTGGGCCCGCCTTTTTTGTGGCCCGGGTGAGAAGGCAATGCCTGAACGGGACAGAGGGGACTCACGGGACCGACGGCTGAGTGTAGGTCCCGTAGGTCGTGTTGGTCCTGTAACGAGCGTTGCTCGGCTCCAAACCAACGGCTGGGAGCCGTGCCCCATAAGCCGTAACCTATATTCCTCGCTCAGGGAGTAACCCAAAGCATCGCGCGTGGACTGCTGTAGCTGGGCTCTTCGAGCCCGGACCTGAAGAGCCGGGCAGCTTCCACGACCATGTTGGAACGCCGCTTGGGCTGTACCGTGTGCTCTGAACCTCCGCCACACCTCCGGGCTCACAGAGCCCAGCTACAGCCGATCCCATGCACATTTCCGCCTCGGAGGCTCTAGGGAGCGGGGAATAAGTTTATGGAGCCGTGCCCCTCTGCTCTTTACGCCTTCACCGCCGCCACGTCAGCCTTGTGCTTCTTCGAGGCCCCGCTCGCTGCATCTCCCTTGGGCGTCTTCAGCGTCAGCGTGGTCTTCTTCTTGTCCGTCTTGTTTTCCGTCTTGGCTGGCTTGTGCTTGCCGGAGTTCACGTGAGCGGTTTCAGATTCCTCCTTGGCAGGCTTGTCCTTCTTGCTCGAGGCCTTGGATTTGGCGTGATCTTTCTCCTTGGCAGGTGCGGCGGTCACTTCCGGGGCAGGCTGGGCTGGGGTTTCGGCGTCAGCGGCAGTGCGCTTGAACATGCCAAACATCCTGCCCTTCTTCGGAGTGGAAGCCTTGCCACTTTGCTCATCAGCGGCGGCGACGACAGGCTCTTCCTTGTCCTTGCCCTTCTTTTTCTTGGATGAGGCGACGGACGGTGCGGCTTCTTCCTTCGGATGCTTGTCCTTGGTTTTGGCGACAGCAGGCTGCTCGACGGGGAGGCTCAGCTTCTGCTTGCCGGCGGACGTAGGCACCCCGGTAAGGGCCTTGGGGGCGATGGCCTGGCCGGGGGCGTATTCGGAATGAATTTCGCCAGGTACCTTGACGGGCATGTCCACCGGAATGGGTGGATTGCTGGAGGCTGGAGGTGCTGCAGGCAAAGGCTTGGGAGCGCTCTTGGCCTCGGCCACCGCCATCTGATCTCCGACGGGCAGCTTGTCCTTCGTGATCACCACCCGTGCGCCGATGTTCACCTCGTTGAAAAGATTGACGACGTCCGACATGCTCATGCGCACGCAGCCGTAGCTGGCAGGCTTGCCGAGCAGGTTCTCCTCGGTGGTGCCGTGGATGTAGATGTAGCGCTTCAGGGCGTTGTGGTTGTCGCTCTCCAGGCCGCTGAGCCACATGATGCGGGAGACGACCGGGTCGCGGCCGGGGGCGTTGGGCTTCAGCACCTCGCCGTTCCACTGGCGGCTCTTGAGCACGGCGCCGGTGGGCAGGCCGTGGCCAATCTTGGCGATCACTTCGTGGCGGCCCAGGGGTGTCTGGCAGCTTCCGGGCCTGTCGCCCACGCCGAATTTGGAGGTGGAAATCTTATAGCTCTGCACCAGCTTGCCGCCCTGGTAGTAGCCCAGCTTCTGGTCCTTCACGCTTACGACCACGTCTGCTTCGCGCACCGTGCTGGTCGAGTGGCATTGGCACAGGCCCAGCGCCAGCCCCACGGAGCCGGACACGGTGAGGGCTCGCTGCATCCAGCGACGAGGCGAAGAAAAGAGGGCGACCGAAGGCATGATTTTATAAACTTAAGACATCTAAAGTATTTCGCAACTCAGCGGATTGGCAATATCGCTTTTTCCTCCCCAAACGACAAGACAGATTCCGCCTTGCGGGTTTTTCGTGGATGGACAAAGTCGGGAGAATGTCCAACAGCTTTCGTGCCAACGCAGATTATACGGTCATCGACCGCGCCCCGCTCACTCTTCTTCAAGGACAATTCGTGCGCCTCGGCAGGCGCGATGCGGACTGGCCCGGCTGGGTGTGGGTGACGGCGGAAGACGGCCGCGGCAGCTACGTGCCGGAGGAGGTGGTCAAAGCCACGACCGGCGATCAAGCGGAAGTCGTGCACCCCTTCCAAGCGCATGACCTGAGCGTGAAGAAAGGCGAGAGAGTCACCTCCCTGCGCGAGGTGAAAGGGTGGCACTGGTGCCGGAACGAGGCTGGCGGCGAAGGCTGGCTGCCCTCGTATTTGCTGGTGGAGGACTCTTCACATTGATCAAAAGCATCAAGGAGTGATGGCGGTGAGATTCGCCACTCCGCTCTGGCCGTTGCCATTCCTGACCTTGGGTGTGGTGGTGAGAAAATAGCCGTGCCCACCCGCGCGGGAGCCCTTTTGGTAGATGACCCCCTGGAACTTAGGCTTGGAGCCATCGGTGTGGGTGAAGATGCCGCTGAAATGACCTGTGCTGCGGGTGAGGCCGAGGGTGAAAGTCTTGTCAGTGGCGGGCAGTTTGGCAACCACATCCGCCTTGCTCAGGTTTACGCTGCGAGTGAATGAGGAGGTGAGCAGACCGTGCTCGAGGTCAAGAAGCGCATTGCCGCCATGGCTGGCAGCAAGAAGACCCGACAGCACGCTTTGACCGGGGATGGCGGCGTATTTCGCTCCCAAGAAGTCAGTTACAATGACCTCAGGCCAGCCAGCGGGGTAGTATTGGGAGTTCGAGGCGGGACGGGCCCATAGAAGGCCGGACGAAGCTGCGCTGAGATCGCTGTCCAGATCTGCACTATTGGGAGTGACCGTGGCGCTGAGGAAACCGCTTTTGCTGTAAAGTTGCGCAAAGAGCGGGAAGGTAATAGCCGGGGCGGATGTGTGTCGCGCGAGCGGTGCTGAGGCAGTCACCGTAGTGCCATCTGCCAGCGTACCGGCGAAAATGAAGACCCCGGCCTTGGTAAGGGTGAGCGTGCCAAAGCCGGTGCCCTGCGGGTAATCGGCGATTGTGAGGCCTGCAGGCTGGTACGGCAGACCCTTGGCGGGGAGAATCACGGTGAAAGCGCCATTTGATAATCCTGCATTGCCGAGGTACGCGGTGGGCACGGTGGTGGCGGTCGTCCTGCCGTTGTACCAGGCAATGTCAGCAGTAACGATGGAGACGAGAGTAAGGCTGGAACCATAGCTCTGGGTGACGGTGCCGGTGACGGTGTCGAAGAAATTGCTTGTGAAGCTGACAATGAGGGAAGGCTTGGCGGGGCGCTGGATGGTGAGACTGGCGCTTCTGTTGATACCGAAGCGGGCAATGCCCCGGGCATCGAACACGCCGATGATGCCGAATGCCTCCCCATCAATGATGAGCCTGGCACTGAAGGCTCCGGAGGCTTGCAAGGTAGCGGTGAAAAAGCCTTCAGAGCTCAGGCCTGTGCTGGTGCCCGCCTGTGGTCGCACGAGCCCCGCATAGTTGCCGGCGAAGGTCTGGCGAGGCGGAGGAGGCGTGGCAATAAGGGCAAAATTGTGGTCAGAGTAAGAACCCGCTGCGGCCGTGATGAAGCGCAGACCGGTTGGCGGAACGGTCCGGCTCACCGCTACGGGCACGGTGCTCACCAGCTCAGTGCCGTTGTCCCCCAGCTCACCGATGGCATTATCGCCCCAGGCAGCTAGCGTTCCGTCTGAGCACAGGGCCAGGCTATGCATGAATCCTCCGGCCACAGCGATGACCGTCTTGCCAGAAAGAACGCCTGACGAATTGACCGCCACCGGCACCGGGCTGTCAGTGATATTGGCGGCACCGAGCTGGCCAAAGTGATTGTATCCCCAAGCCGCCACCATGCCATCGGAGCACAGCGCCAGATTGTGAGAGGAGCCCGCAGAGATGGCGACTACTGATTTGCCAGAAAGCACGCCCGACGTATCGACCGCCACCGGCACCGGACTGTCAAACGTGTTGTTCGTGCCCAATTGGCCATAGTTGTTGTGTCCCCAGGCCGCCAGTGTGCCATCAGAGCAAAGCGCCATGCTATTTTCAGACCCGGCGGCCACGGCGATGACGGCCTTGCCAGCAAGCACCCCCGAGGTATCCACGGCCACCGGGACAAGACTGGCTGATTTGCTGCCGTTGTTGCCCAGCTCGCCGTAGACATTGGTACCCCAGGCGACCACTGTCCCGTCCGAACACAGAGCCAGGCAGTGATATATCCCGACGGCAATGGCAATGACGGACTTGCCACTCAACGCCCCAGCCATGCTGACGGCGACCGGCACCTGGCTGTCCACTCTGCTGTTGTTGCCCAGCTCACCGTGGCCATTGTACCCCCAGGCGACCAGAGCGCCATCCGAGCACAGGGCCAGACTGTGGAATGCTCCGGCGGCAATGGCGATAACCGTCCTGCCGTGGAGCACGCCAGAGGTGTCAACGGCCGCGGGCACCTGGCTGAAATAGGTACCGCCGTGGCCCAGCTGGCCATAGATGTTGCCGCCGCAAGCTGAGACGGTTCCATCCGAACAAAGTATCAGGCTGTGGCCCAGTCCACCGGCCAGAGCGATGACCACCTTGCCAGCGAGCGCGCCTGTGGTGTCCACCGGCACCGGCAGGTAGCTATCGTGGGTGCTGTTATTGCCAAGCATCGAAGTATCGTCTGAACCCCAGGCTACCACTTTGGTATTGGCCCAATGCAGCACGAGGTCATTGCCGGTGCCCCCGAAGTAGTTGGCCACGAATTCATAGGTTGCTGCGCCGTAGCTCAGTGCCACCGTCTGCCCTTGAGCAAGGTTGTCGAAGGTGCCCTGGATGAAACTCATTCCGGTGTTGTTCACCACCATCAGTGTTGTTCCCACCGCCGGCGCGAAGTTGAGGGTGAAGGTCACCGTGCTGCCACTCGCGACATAGCTGCTGGCCGTAACCGGCACATCAGAGGCGGTGTTGAAAGTGGCGGCCAGTCCACTAGCGGCGCTGCTGTAAGTGACAGCCAGTGTCGCCGGGGCGGTCGCATTGGCCTGGCGGCCGGCAAGGAGGGTAAAAGCAAGCGCCAGGCCGGCCAGAAGGCGGAAAGTGGTGGGATGGAGGTTCATAAGCGTCGAGGTTCGATGCTCATAAACAATGCGGGATGCCGCGTTGGATCACAATGACCAATGGGGGACATTACTTAGATGTAATATTGGCGTGCCCGGGGTGCCGCGCCAGCCTATTTCCTGCGCAGCACCCGCACCTTGTGCGATTCGCTGTCGCCGATGAAGACGGAGCCGTCGGCATCGACAAAGACCCCATGTGGCCGTGCCATCTGGCATTGCAGCGGATCGCCGTCGCCACCATTGCCCTTGGCACCGGTGCCGGCCATGAGCTCCAGGTTGCCCGTCGTGGCGTTGATGCGACGGATGCTGTGGCTTTCCGTATCAGCCAGCCAGGCGTTGCCTTCCTTGTCGATGGCGATGCCTTTGGGTCCGTCGAGCGCGGCCTCCCTGGCCGGACCGCCGTTGCCGGTGAAGCCCTTTTTGCCGGAGCCCGCCATGAGGTGAATCTTGCCGGCCTTGAGATCAAACTTCAGCACCTGATTGCCTTCGCGCGTCACGATCCAGAGGTTGCCGGTGGCATCGAAATCCATGCTGCGCGGGCCCTTCAATGGTGTGCCTGCAATGGGTGCACCATCGGGCGTGGGGCCAGGCTTGCCGGTGCCGGCGAAGGTGGAGATGAGGCCGCTCTTCATGTCCACCTTGCGGATGACGTTGTTGCCGATGTCGCAGATGTAGAGGTCGCCGGCCGGATCAAACTGGATGCTGTGGGGCTGCTTGAGCTGTGCTTGATGTGCCGGGCCTCCATCGCCGCTATACCCAGGCTTGCCGGTGCCGGCGAAGGTGGTGATGATGCCCGTCTTGCCATCCACCTTGCGCACGGCGCTGTTTACCATATCGGCGATGTAATAGTTGCCCGCCTTGTCGAAGCGGATCTCGTGCGGCAGGTTGAAGCTTGCCTGCAAGGCTGGACCGCCGTCGCCGGTGTAGCCTTTGGTGCCAGTGCCTGCCATGGTGTGGATGCTGCCGTCGGCATCCACCTTGCGGATGCGCTGGCCGGTGTATTCGCAGAACCACAGCGCGCCATCGGGCCCGCGGGTGAGGCCGAAGGGATTGTCCACCTGCGCTGCCGTGGCCGGGCCGCCATCACCGCTGCCACCGGCTGTGCCTGTTCCGGCAACGGTGCTGATGGTCCATTCGGCCGCACGGGCGGCGCTGCAAAAGGCAAGGGCGAGGCAAAGGAAGATTTTCATGGGAGGCATATCAGTCCAGAGGCGGAGAAGCTTCCGCATTGGACAAGAACTTGGCCCGCCTGTCGATGGTGGAAAAAGAAAGTGGAAGGGGCATCCCTGCCCCTTTCAGGACGAGCTTCCAAATACCAAGGGCAGGAATGCCTCTTCCACTTTCCTTAAAACCCAGCCCCCAATTCTTGACCTCACCCAAACCGATGTGGCTGCCCCGTCGATTCCAGCACGGAATGCCAGAGCTCGCCACTGGGGTGGACTTTGCGGCGGCCCTGGGTCACCAGTTCCAGCGGCAGGTTCACGAAGGAGCCGTGCCAGCGGCCCACCAGCATCCCCGTCTTGCCTGCCACGGCGGCGTGCACGGCGCCCTGGGCCAGGCGCGAGCAGTACACATTGTCCTGCGCGTTCGCTGGCACGCTGCGCACAATGTAGCTGGGGTCGATGTACTTCAGGTTCACCTCCACGCTGCGCTCCTTGAAGAAGCTGTTGATCCGGTCCTTTAAAAACAGGCCGATGTCGCCGTACTTCTGGTTGCCGCTCGCATCGGTGCCGGTGATGCCGCTCATCAGCTCCTGGCCCGCACCTTCCGAAACGACCATCACCACGTTGCCGCGCTTGGCCAGGCGGTAGCGCAGGGTTTCCAGCAGGCCGCGTGGGCCGTCGAGCACAAAGGGCACCTCGGGAATGAGCACAAAGTCCACATTGCTGCCGGCCAGTGCGGCGTAGCAGGCGATGAAGCCGGAATCGCGGCCCATGAGCTTGACCAAGCCCACACCATTGACCGCACCCGTGGCCTCGATGTACGCGCACTTCACGGCCTGCACGGCCTCGGCAAAGGCGGTCTCAAAGCCGAAGCTTTTGTCCAGGTACATGATGTCGTTGTCGATGGTCTTGGGAATGCCCACCACAGACTTTTTCAGGCCCCGGCGCTCGATTTCCTTCACGATCTCCGCCGCGCCGCGCAGGGTCCCGTCGCCGCCGATGACAAACAGGATGTCGATGTTCATGTCCTCCAACGTATCGACCATCGCGCCGATGTTTTGCGCGCCGCGCGAGCTGCCCAGAAGGGTGCCGCCAAAGTTGTGCGCCTGGGCGACGGAGGCCGGTTTCAAGGTGACGGGCGTGTGGCCGTACCGCTGCACCAGGCCCTCGTAGCCATAGCGGAAGCCGATGACCCGGGTGATGCCATACTGCAGGTGGCACTGGTTCACGATGCCGCGGATGATGTCATTCAACCCAGGGCAGAGGCCGCCGCAGGTGACAATGCCCACCGTGGTGCGGGCGGGGTCGAAAAAAATATGTTCTCGGGGGCCGGCTTCTTCAAAGCTCAGCGGCTCGGTGTCGGCCACGTCGCCGGTGGTGCGGTGCTCAAAAAGCACGCGGTCCTCGTCGGTCTTGAAAGGGGCTTCCACGCCGCCAATGTGGCGCAGCGGCGAGGGAAACAGGCAGGGGCCAAGGGTTTGGATGTGGGGATGCACGGCAGAAGAAAAAGGGGTGGGCGTGGGAGCCAGGGTCTTGGCAAGCAGCCGCGATGCCAGGGTGCTCAACTCCCGAGGGGGGCCAACTTGGTGCATCCGCGGAAAAGCGGCAACTTTGCGCGCGTTTTTATCGCTTCATGAAGCCGCTCCTTCTTCTCAGCCTCGCTGCCTTTCCACTCTCCCTTCCCGCAGCCATCGAACAGGTGGTGGGCGCTCCGAAAACCGAAGCGGTGAGCGAGCCCTTCAGCATCGATTTCGACTCCAAAGGCGTGCTGCACGGAGTGGAGTTCACCAAATCCAACCGCGTGTACCGCCTCCGCGAGGGCAAGGTGGAATTCATCGCCGGGCTTCAGCACAAGGCGGATGAGAAGAACGTCTTTGAGGAAGTGAACGATGGCGCCGATCCTTCGAAGGCCGTGTTCAAAGGCATGCACGACATCCAGATCACTCGCGATGGCAAGGCATTGATCGGCGACTCCTTTCACAACCGCGTGCGGCTGCTGGACCTCAGCAGCGGCCACGTGAGCACCGTGGCCGGCACCGGCAAGTCCGCCTTCAGCGGCGACGGTGGCCCGGCAACAGCGGCGGCTTTCAGCGTGGCGATGACCGCCAGCCTGGCACCCGATCAAAGCCAGTTCTTCGTCGCCGATGTGGGCAACAGCCGCACCCGCGCGGTGAACCTGACGACCGGCGTCATCACCACCATCGCCGGCAATGGCAAGAAAGGCCTGCCCGAGGATGGTGCCGATGCCCTGCAAACGCCGCTCGGCGACACCCGCGCAGTGACCATGGCCAAGGATGGCACGCTGTACGTGCTGCTGCGCGGCGGCAACTCCCTTGTGGAGGTCAAAAACGGCAAGGCTCGGACCGTCGTGAATGCGGCCGGGAAGAAAGGCTATGGCGGCGATGGCGGCCCAGCGCGCGACGCCCTCATGAACGGCCCCAAGTACGTGGCCATGGACAACAGCGGCAACGTCCTCATCTGCGACACCGAGAACCACTGCGTGCGCCGCTACGTGCCGGCCACTGGCAAGATCGAACTCATCGCCGGCCAGCCCTCGAAGCCGGCCGACAAGCTGGGCGACACCTGGCTCACCACCGGCCTGCGCCGCCCGCACGGCGTGCGCCTTGGGCCGGATGGCAGCCTCTACATTTGCGACACCTACAACAACCGGGTGCTGCGCGGGGAATACAAGTGACGCCAAAAAACTCGCCACCAGGCGGCCCTGGTGGCGTGTTTGGTTTAACAAACAGGTGCGATACGGGCTTAGCCCTTCTTTTCCACCACGCTCTTGGTGGCCTTGATGAAAGCGTCGGGTCCGCCTTCCATATAGCCGCCTTTCCACACTTGCTTTCCTTCGGCATCAAGGATGAAAAGGGTGGGGTAGCCTTCGATGCCAAATTTTTGCTCGAGCTTGGCGTTCTGTTTCTTGATCTTGTCCGAGATGGGGGTGGCCCGGGGGAAGTCCACCTTCACCAGCACGAGGGTGTCCTTCGCGAAAGTCTTGAAAGCAGGCTTGTCGAAGATTTCCTTGTCCAGCTTCATGCACCAGCTGCACCAGTCCGAGCCGGTGAAGTCCAGCAGCACGTGCTTGTGTTCCGTCTTCGCGGTTTCCATGGCCTTGGCGTAGTCCTCCGTCCAGCCGGGAGGAGCCTTGGCAAAGGTGGAGGTGACCGAGAGAAGCAGGCCGGCGACGGCAGTGAGGATGGATGATGTCTTCATGGGTGGAGGGATGTGGCAGGGCAGGAAACGGGCCGCCGTGGCGTTTCTTGGCCACAGCCGGTCACCTGCGGGTACGTGCCAGCCTCTTTTTCGGAGACAACGGCCTTATTCCACGGCTGTCGCGATGGCGGCTGCGTGCCAGCGCTGCTCAGTCTTCATGAGCAGCCAGGTAAGGCTGCACAGCACCAGGAAGCCCGTGGTGATGGGCACCAGCGTGTTGTTGTAAAGCTGGCCGATCACTGATCCCAGCACCAGCGACAGCACCGAGGAGGCGCAGCCGACAAGGGCCGAGGCCATGCCGGCCACCTCGCCCATCGGCTCCATGGCAATCGCGTTGAGATTGCCGAACATCAGCCCGAAAGCGAAAAACAGCACGGCCGCATACACCAGAAACATGGAAAGAGTGATGACCGGCAGCACGAAATGCAGCGCCAGGAAGATGGCCGAGGCAATGACAATGGTGGCGGACGAACTCAGGCAGATAAAGCGCATGCCCAGCTTGCCCACCACCCGCGAATTGGCCCGCGAGGCGACGCCCAGCACCAGCGCCAGCCCGCCAAAGTAGAGGGAGAAGCTCTCGCCCACCTTGAACTGATTTTGAAAAATCTGCTGCGACGCCCCCAGGTAGCCGATGAAGCTGCCGAAGGCCAGGCCCATGCACAGCATGTACACCATCGTGGTGCGGTTGCTGATCACCGTGCGCAGCCCGTGAACAACGGCCCCCACGCGCAACGGCAGCCGCCGCTCCGCTGGCAGCGATTCCTCCAGGCGCAGGGTGATCCAGCCCGCGATGGTGATGGAGTAGCCCACGTACAGCAGAAAGATCGCGCGCCAGCCGGCGATGTGCATCACCGCCTGGCCGAGGCTGGGCGCAATGGCGGGCACGAGCATGAAGATCATCATGATCAGCGACATCACCTCCGCCATCTGCCGGCCGCTAAACTTGTCGCGCACCACGGAAACAACTGTGACATAGGGGCCCGCCACGCCGAGCCCTTGCAAGCACCGCCCCGCCAGCAGCAGATCAAAGGAGTGGGCAAAATAGCAGATCACGCTGCCCACCAGGTACAAGGCAATGCCCACGTACAAGACTGGCTTTCGCCCCATCGCATCAGACAGCGGCCCGGCGATGAGCTGCCCTATGGCCATGCCGCCAAAGATGCAGGCGATGACATACTGCGCCTGGTTGGGATCGGTAAGCCCCAGTTCTTTGCCCAGCACGCCCAGGGCGGGCAGCAGCGCGTCGATGGAGATGGCCACCACGGACATCAGCAGCGCCATGAGCAGCGTGAATTCCTTGCTGGAAATGGAAGAGGTCTGGGTCATGAGTGAATCTATTTCAGCGGCGGTTCGAAGATATAAAAGCTGTCCATGGGGACTTCACCGTCGCCATTGGCGACCAGCT
>FTCC01000049.1_pt1 | contig 11726 bp, 9 predicted proteins | sample 1639481 | NCBI WGS metagenome assembly FTCC01 (sample SAMEA3914864, study PRJEB12502) | metagenome | biome: forest; material: soil | place: USA | collected 2012-03-12 | depth 0.3 m | reverse complement strand
GAGATGGGGGATGAGCTTTTCCACCAGGGCGAGCTCGGCGGCGGCTTCCTTGTTGCCGCGCTTGGCTTCCTTCTCCACGCGGTTTTTGCGCTTGGTCACGCTTTCAAGGTCGGCGACGATGAGCTCAGAGTTGATCACGTCGATGTCACGCACGGGATCCACATCGCCGTCGACATGATGGATGTCGCCGTCTTCGAAGCAGCGGACGACATGGACGATGGCATCGACTTCGCGAATGTTGGCGAGGAACTGGTTGCCGAGGCCTTCGCCTTTGCTGGCGCCTTTGACGAGGCCGGCGATGTCCACGAACTCGATGGCGGCCGGGACAAGCTTGTGCGAGCCGCTCATCTTGGAAAGCACGGCCAGGCGCTCATCCGGCACGGTCACCACGCCGATGTTGGGCTCGATGGTGCAAAAGGGGTAGTTCGCCGCCTCCGCCTTACGGGTGCGGGTGACTGCGTTGAAAAGGGTGGACTTACCCACGTTTGGAAGACCGACGATACCAGCTCTGAGCATAAGGGCGCGCAGAGTAGCGTGGCGCGGCGGGTTCGCATCCTGAAATTTGCGAGGGATCAGGAAGGAACGGCCTGGAACTTCAAGCCCGGCACATCGCGGAAATCTTTGACGTTGGCTGTCAGAAGCGTGAAGTCGCGCTGAATGGCCTGGGAGGCGATCCACAGATCTTGGGTGCGGAAGTCCGCGCCTCGTCCTGCTTGGCGAAGCTGCGCGGCAAGCGTCCCGAACACTTCCGCTGTTTCGCGCGTGATGCGAAGCAAAGGCTTGCGGCGCATTCGGCGCAGCATGGTCATGGCGCGCTGTTTCTGCCTGGCGTCCTGCATCAAGTCGATGCCGAAACGGATTTCGGCAATGTTGACGGGCGAGAGATAGATCGGTCCCTGCTTGGTAATGGCATAAATGTCACCAGCGCTGAGCTTGCCACGTTCAATGCTGATCCAAAGATTCGTATCAATCAAGAATCCCATGGGTTGCGCAGCTCATTGAGAGTCCCTTTTCCGGTGCTTTTTCCAGAATTGACCGCCTCGGCAAGAGCATCAGCCGTGTCGTCGTCCAACGTGCGGTAAAGGTCGCCAAGGACCTCCAAGGCATTTTGGGCCTGGGGCTCCGGGACAAGGCGTGCGATGGCCCGATGGTTGCGGACAAGGACAATCTCCTCCTGCTCTGCCTCCACCCCGTCCATGACGGAACTGAAGTTCCGGGCAACTTCGGTGACGGTCAGTGTTTTCATTAGCCTAGGGTATCAGATAGTATCTGATTTGCAAGGTGGACGAGGCGGTGGGCACAACGTTTTCGTCTCAGGAACCCAGGACTGTGCGAGAGCAGTCAGCGAAGGGCAAAGGGCGGGGCATCAACAAAAAGGGAGCCGGCCTTGTCAGCCGGCTCCCCTCAAAACACGTTTGCCAGCGGCCTACACCGGCTTGAGCACGCTCTTCACCACTTCGCCCTTGTGCATCTTCTCGAAGGCGGTGTGCCATTCGGTGATGGGCCAGACGCCGCCGATGATGGGCTTGACGTCGAACTGACCGCTGGAGAGCAGGGCGATGACGCGTTCCCACACGGGCCAGTTGTGGCTGAAGCTGCCCTGGAGGGTGATGTTCTTCTGCACCAATTGGTCAATATTGAAGCCGAGGGGCTGGGGACCCCAGCCGACCTTGCTGATCCAGCCGGCGGGGCGGACGAGGTCGAGGGCGATTTTGAGGGTGATGCTGGCGCCGGCGGCATCGATCACACCGTCGCAGCCCAGGCCGTCGCGTGTTTGCGCCCAGGGCTTGGCGTCGCCGATGATAACTTCGCAGCCATACTGCTTGGCGATTTCCAGGCGATGAGCATCCTGCGGCAGGCCGACGATGGCCACCTCGGCCCCGCACAGTTTGGCCATGGCGGCGCAGAGGATGCCGATGGTGCCGGGCCCAAGGACGATGACACGATCGCCAGGCTCGATACGGGCATTTTTCACCACCGCATTGTAGGCCACGCAGCAGGGCTCCGTGAGGCAGGCCTGCTCAAAAGGAAGCTGGTCGGGCACGTGGTGCAGGATGCGGGAGGGCACGCGCACGTACTTGGTCATTGCGCCGTTCACGCCGTAGCCGAAGCCCTTGCGGGTAGGGTCCAGGTTGTAGAGGCCCCGGCGGGTCATGGGATTGTTCTGGCTGATGATGGCGGCGGTCTCGCTCACCACGCGGTCGCCTTCCTTCCAGCCTTGCACCTCGGCGCCCACCTCGACGATGTGGCCGCCGAACTCATGGCCGAGCACCACGGGGTAGTTCACCGGCCAGCTATGATCGGCGGTCCACTGGTGCAGGTCGCTGCCGCAGACGCCGACATTGGCCACTTCCAGCAGCACGTCCTCCGGGCCGATCTGGGGCTTGTCGATTTCGCGGATTTCAACGGAACCGGATTCAGGGGCAAAGTTGACGACGGCGGCGGAGGCGGACATGGCTTGGCGGGTGCGGGATTGAGGTGTTGAAGTTGAGGCTGGCAGAAGGGCTCAGCCGGCGACGGAGTACTTGATGTCCTCCGGCTTGGTGGGCACTTCCTTGTCTTTCTTCGTGCCCGCGCCGAAGAGGTCCGCAGTGTCGAACCAGGTCACGTAGGTGAAGAAAACTAGCAGCAGAACTACGCAGGTGCCCTGAACAAATTCCAGAATTCGCAGGGGCAGCAAGGATTTGCGGCGGATCATTTCGCCCAGGGCCATCACGATGTGGCCGCCATCGAAGATGGGGAAAGGGACCAAGTTCATGAGGGCAAGGTTGACGTTGAGGATCACGCTGAACCACAGCACCTTTTTCCAGCCGGAGGGGCTGGTGAACAGGAAGTAGTAGGTGGAGAAAATTTTCACCGGGCCGCCCATCTGCTGGATGCCTACATCGCCCTTGGTGCCGAAGACGGCGCCGAAGGTGTGGAACATCATGGTGGCGGCGGTGGTGAGCTGCTGGCCGGGCGGCAGGTACACGGTGGCCTCTTCTTGAGCATCGGCCTGATCATCAAACACGATGCCCGAAAACGCCAGGCCCTCGGCGGCCTTGGAGACGTGCTCGGGCTGCACTGGCTTGATGGGGGTGAGGGTCACTTCCAGCGGTTTGCCATCGCGCAGCAGGCCCAGCTTGGCGGGGCTGTCCGGGTGAGCAGTGAAGAATTCGTACACTGCCAGCGGGCTGTAAAGTGTCGCACCGTTGAAGGTGGCGATCTTGTCGCCTTTCATGATCCCGGCCTTTTCGGCACCACTGCCTTTGAGCACGTCGGAGACGGGGGCATCGAAGGCCCAGCCCAGACCTACTTTGCGCAGGCCTTTGCGGACGAACCAGCCACCTTTGGCAATGTCGAAGCTGGTGGGAATGTCCAAAGGCTTGTCCACACCGGGGCGCTGCACCGTGAAGACGATCTTGGATTCGGTGCTGAAGGCGATGCGCTCCGTGACGCTGTTCACCGGCTCGTTCCAGCTATTCACCGGGGTGCCATCGACCGCCAGGATTTTGTCGCCGGGCTTAAAGCCTGCCTTCTCCCCGGGGGAGCCGGTTTGCACCCAGCCGATGGTGGTGGTGTGGATGCGCTGGTCCGGCATGCCGACCTGCCATACGAGGAAGGCGAAAACGACGGCGAGCAGAAAGCTGAAGAGCGGGCCGGCAAAGGCGACGATGATCTTGGCCATGGGGCTCACGGGCGGGAGAGGCTCGTCGCCATTGGTGCCTTCCAGGCCGCCCATCGGAGCCATTTGTGGCAGGGCCACGAAGCCGCCCATGGGCACGCTGCCCAGGCCGTACTCCACGCCGTTGAAGGTCTTTTTCCACAGCGGCTTGCCAAACCAGATGTAAAATTTCTCCACCTTCAGCCCGCACAGGCGTGCCGCCAGGAAGTGGCCGAGCTCATGCACCAGGATGAGCAGATTAAACACCAGCAGGACCTCCAGCAGGATGATGACGAAATGGATCACGTCACCGACGACGCCGAGTTTGGAAAGCACTTCCATAGGGACAAAATGAGGATGGTTTGGGGGCGGCGGGGCCGCGGAAAGGCGGTGAAGCTACGCCTCCCGCGCGGCTGTGGCAACGAATGGCTTGGGTGGTGTTTAAAAAATAAGCCGGGTGCCGGGGGCCAGTTCCGCCGGCCTGCCTGGAGCGAACACGCCCGCCTGTTTTTTAGCGACGGCTTAGCAGTTGCAGAGATTTTGGAGCGGGCGGAGGGTTCCGGCTGCGATCTTGTTGAAGTACTGACCGCACCTTCCGCCCCTTCATGTCTCAGCTTCTTCTCATCGCGGCGCTTGTCGTTTTTGCCTTTGCCTGCCGCACTTTCGAAAGCCGCTACCTCGCCAAGCTGGGCTGGGTGTCCATGCTCGCCGCCAGCTATCTGGCAGCCTGGTCGCTCACCGGTAGCCACCTGGCAGGGGCGGCCGCCGTGATGCTGTGGTTCTTCCTGCCCTGGCTGGAAATCTTGGGCCGTGTGCGCAAGCTGCGCTTTCCGATGAAAAGCGGGGTGCGTTACCGCCACCCGCCCACGCGCGAGCAGTTTCCCGATCTCGATGAACTGAGCAGCGAGGCCGAGGCCGCGGGCTTTGTGGCCGCGGACGACACGGGCTGGCAATGGGATGAGACGGACCATTTCATGCGCCTTTTTTATCATGGGGAGCTGCGTGCGCAGGCGGCGGTGACCCTGGCCACGCAGGAGGATTTCGCCATTTCGTACGTGACCATCACCTCGCGCACGACCGACGGGCGGTCCTACACCACGTCGAACTATCCTTTCAGCCTGACGATGAAGCTGTCGCCCGAGCAGCGGATGAACCGCTATCCGGACGCGGTGTCTTTCGAGGACCTGCTGGCTTCCCACATGGAGTTCCTGGATGCGAACGCGGTGCTTCCCGAAACCCTGGCGAGCCAGGATCCGGAGCAACTGACGGATCAACTGACCCAGGACATGCAGGTGCAGATGGCGCACAACGTCAAGGTGGGCGTGCTGGAGCCCGCGGGTGAGGGGATGGCGCGTTATTCCTGGCGTGGTTGTGTATTTTTGTGGTTCCAGGTGGTGAAGGATATGATCCGGGTGTGAAAGCTGGCGTGGAGCGACCGGCCTGGAATTTTTGAGGAAGATTTGATCCCGGTGAGCACGGCAGAAATGGGTGCAGCCCCCTTTTATTTTGCCTGGATCCGGTGCGATTAGGTCGGATTGGCCTGGAATTCTGCTTGTAGGAGAGGAGGGCACCGCAGGAGTTGGAAAGGCGGGCAGCAGACGTTGTGGTGCTGGCCAGGATGCGCGGCGAAGCTTGCTTGTTGTGCGTGCTTTAGCGCGTGGGATTGGACAAGGTTTAACTCGTGGAGCTGCGTCACCCCACGCGCTAAAGCGACGCACAACGAACCCTGAGGCGCTGTGCTGGGCGGAGCTGCAAACACGCAAACCCTCCGTGTCAGCCGGGAGGCTGAGGCGCTGTGTCGTGAGCAATGCAAATTCGTTCATGCGCAGCCGGGAAATGGGAGGAGATGGGTGCATGAGGAGAACAGGGGAGGGGCTTTAGATGCGTGGGAATTCCTCCGACTTTTGTCCAGCGAGAATTGGAGCTGGCTGCCTTGGTGCCTGATTCCCTGGGGTCGCGCGCCGCAATGGGGGCGCGAACCGAAAACATTGCCAAGTCACGGGTTTTTAGAAGCGCTGGGATGAACACATGGCCTGCCGGCCGGGCCATGCTCTGCCGGGCGCTTCTGGCAAGCGTTGAACCCAGCGATCTGGTGGGTTCGCGCCTCCAGGGGTCCACGCCTCACCCAGGCAATCAGTCGCTTAGGCTCCTTCATGCCTGGGCTGGAATCCGCGCGCCCTTCAGGCGCAAAGGAAGTGACTGTTCAACCGTTGGATAGATGTGGGTAAAAGCCAGAACTGGTGTCCTGTGGGCCTGGAACGCGAGATCTGGCTGAAACGACCGGGACGGTGGTTCTACGCCACTCGATCTACGACCGTCGCTCTACGGTTCACGGACACAACGAAAACGGCGCGGGAGTTTCCCGCGCCGCTGAATCAAAAGAACTGCTGAAGCCCGTGATTACTTGGCCTTGAATGCGCGCACGAAGTCGAGGCACTGCTTCACCTCGTCCAGGTTGCCTTCTTTCTGATGGTACTCGTACTCCACATCGATGGGGCCCTGGAAGCCGATGGCGTGGTACTCGTTGAGCACGTCAGTGATGCCGGAGACGCCGGTGCCGTAGGGTACGTCGTGGGCCTTGGGGTTGCCGGCCTCGGTAAGGTCCTTCACATGGCTGTCGAAGATGCGGCCTTTCAACAGGCGGATGCAGTCAACCGGCTTCAGGCCGCTGCGCACCCAGTGGCCGACGTCGGCACAGGAGCCCATGCGGGCGTCGCGGTCCTTGACCAGGGAGAGCACATACTCAGGATCCCAGTAGCGGTAGCTGGGCTGCAGCGGCCGCTTGGGATGGTTGTGGATGGCCATCTTGATGTCGAATTCCTTCACCATCTTTTCGATGATGTCATAGGCTTCCTTGGTCTCCGTAGGCTCGGCCACGACGATGCCGATGCCCATGTCCTTGCAGAACTCAAAGACCGAGCGGGTGGAGGCTTCGTCCTTGCCCAGGCCGCCCACGACGCCGAAGCCGACGGGGGTGATGCCTTTTTCCTTGAGCTTCGCCTTCACAGCGGTGCGCATCTCGGGGGTGGAGGAGGCATCGAACTTGGCGGCGTTCTCCGGCGAGAACTTCTGGCCGGGGAAGAATTCCAAGGTCTTGCCACCGGCGGCAGCAGTCTTGTCAATGGCCTCCATGACGGTGAAGGCATTGAAGGTCCAGGCTTGGCAGCCGGCGAAGAATTCACCCACCTTGGCGCTTTCAGGGAGCGGTTCGGAGGCGTGGCTGAATGAGGCGGCGCCGAGCAGGGCGGAAAGGATGAGAGAGGTGCGGAGCATCATGGTGTTTGAGGATGTGACACACCACCTTGGAGAGCCTGCCCGCGGGCCGCAAGGGCGGGATGGGGTGTTTTGCGCCCCGGCCAGGGTTGGGCAAGGCTGCGATATCCCTATGTAACGCCGAGAGCCACAGCGCCTTTACAGCGCACCTAAAACAGCGATGCCGGTTCAAAGTTGGTGTTAGTCAATCGCTTAGCGGAACGCAAAGAATTGGCTGGCACGGGTGAGAGTTAACCCAGGGACGGCGTACGCACGCAGAAAACACAACGTACTTTCAACATATTTACGTCTGTCATGTCAGAAATAGCAAAACCCTTTCTTGATGAAAACCCTTTCTTCCTCCGTGGAACCCGACCCAAACATCGAACGTGACTCCGCCCTGTTGCGCCGGATTGCGCAGAAGGATTCGGGGGCTTTTCGCGAATTTTACCGTCTCTACAGCGGGCTGGTGTTCGCCACCATTCAGCAGGTGCTCAACAATCACGACGATTCCGAAGATATCATGCAGGAAGTTCTGGCCGGCATCTGGCAGAAGGCGCACCTCTATGAACCCGGCAAAGGCAAACCTCTGACGTGGGTGACGACGATGGCGCGCAACCGTGCCATTGACCGCATCCGCTCGAAACAGCGCCGCAGCCGCCTGAATGAAGGCTTCGAAAACGAACACCGGGTGACCCAGCCGGAATTTGAAGAATCCTGCTCCGACCTGCTTCAGGATGTGGAGCGCGACCAGCTCCTGCGGCGGGCGGTGAAAATGCTTTCACCCGAGCAGCGGCAGGCGATCACGCTGACTTACTTCCATGGCCTTTCGCAGGCGGCGGTGGCGAAGAAGCTGCACGAGCCGCTGGGCACCATCAAAGCCCGCATCCGCCGCGGTGTGAACCGCCTTGAAGGGCTGGTGAAGCATGGGATTTGATGGGTAGTGATTGACTACCTCTTCGCCGGACCATGGGCAACTTTGGCCCAAAAGTCGGCGAATTCGAAGGGGCGGCTGAATTCGCCGTGATGGCAGTCGGTGCAGTCTGCTGCCCCTAAAGGACGGAAATGGAAGGCAACGGCCTGGCTGGTGCCGGCGGTGGCTGTTCGCTCGGTGACATGGCGGCTTCCGGGGCCGTGGCAGGACTCGCAGCCGACGTTGACGAATTTTTCGCCCTTCATTTCGCGACGGTAGCCGCTGGGTGCACCGAAGCCGACGCTGTGGCAGCCGATGCAGGAGGGATCCGCTTCTGAATCCCGCCGCACCAGGGCTTTCCAGGCCTCGGCGTGGCCGGTCTTCTGCCAGGTGGCAAACTCCGCTGCGTGGCAGCCAGCGCAGGCCTCGGTGCCGACGAAGGTGGCGGTGGCATGCACGCCAGGCACGTCATTGGCCCCGGTGCGCGAGGGATCATCCACCGCCAGCCGGGTGCTGCGCACGTTCTCGCGATAGGTTGCCGCGAGCGCGGCAATGTCCTTGGACTGGGGGATGTCTGGATTTAGCATGAGGATGGCGTGGCTGGGGGACACGGGCCGGCCGGCCTCCATTTTGGCTTTGATGAGGCCGATAGCGCGGCCCTGGTTGGTGGTGGAAAGGAGCAGCGAGCGGTTGGCCCGCACCAAGTCTTGAGAGGGCTGCTGCACGTCGCCGCCGAGGATGAACTGAAGCTCGAAGAACTGGGCCGCCAGCTCCTTCATGCGATCCTCGGTGGCAAAGGCCAGCAGCACCACGACATCCGCCGCGCGTCGCACCTCAGGCAGCAGGGCGCTGATGGCGGAGGCAGGGTCTGAGGCCGAAAGTCCGGCTCCCAGGCCGCCTTCTGGCAGGCTGGCTGGGTCCACAATGCCGATGATGCCGTAGCGCAGGCCGCCGGCTTCCGCGACCAGCCAGGGGCGGAGCACCGGTGCATGGGTGGTGACATCGAAGAGATTGGCGCTGATCAGGGGCACCGGGCTTTCTTTGGCCAGGCTCGTGAGGGTGGCCGCACTGAGCGAAGCCTCGCGACGCCCGGCATTGGCCGCGTGGTAGCCCATCAAATGCAAAGCGCGCAGCACCTCGCGGTACTGCATCACCTGATAATCCTCGCTGCCGGCGATGGCATCACCCACGTCCACGCGGAGGGAGGGTTCCTGGGCGGCATCCAGCACGGTCTTCAGCCGGGTGAGGCCGCCGAGCTGGCCGGTGAAGCAGCCGCAGGGTTCAATGCGGCCGCTCACATCACAGGAAAACTGGATGCAGGCCTGGCGGCTCTTTGCCGGAGGGGGGGCTTCCTGGTGGCAGCCACTTGCCAGCATGACCAGGGCTGCAAAGACGGCTGCACTAATACAGAAGTGCATACATCAGCAGATTCACGTTCACCTTCTCCGCCTGGTTGATCTCGTTGCCGCCGCAGCAGCAGCAGCCCACGGTGTGGTGGGTATCGTTCAAGCCATCGGGGGAGAACACGAAGGCCAGGCGCCCGTCAATGGTGAGGCCGCGCAGCATGGGGTTGGCGCCCTGGTGATGCAAGGTCAGCGCCGGAATCTTGTAGATGGTGCTGAAAATCGGATGGGTCATGGGGATGACTTCCAGCTTTTGATCGGGGAAAGTGCCTTCGATTTCGCGCAGGAGGGCGCTGTTCCAGGGCTCATTGGAGCAGCCGGGGCTGGCCACCATGAAGCCGCCGCGGTGCAGGTAGCTGCGCAGGTTGGCGCGCTCCTTGTCGGTGAGCTTGAAGGCACCCGTGCCGGTGAACACACAGAACGGCGTGCGAAAGAGCTCCTCGTCTGACAGCTTCAGTTTCAAAAAGCTGGTCGCGACGGGCAGATGGGTGCGGGAGGCGAGGGTGGAAAGAAAGGCATCGGCAAAGCATACCGAGGTCTTTTGATCCATGGAATAGACCAGGTTGCCCACCTCGATCTGGAAGGGACGCGGCTCAGCGGCAGACAGGGGACGGGAGCCTGCGGCAAGCAGCAGGCCAAAGACGAAGGTGTGGAGCAGGGTGGCTGAACGTCTCATGGTTTTTTCTCCTCCTTTTTGGGGCCGGTGATGCGGTTGAAATACGCATCGGTAAGGCTGCGATACTGGTCCAGAATGGTGGTGGCCGGCACCGTGTCGCTGGAGCGGTTCACCTGGTGCGGACCGTCAGTGATCGGGCCGCTGGTGATGACCGGCTGGGCGGTGCTGGTGGCATTGTCCTGCGCCTCGCCTTCGCCGGCGCCGCTGTGCACGCGGCCGAGCTTGGATTCCATTCCATACACCGAGTGGCTGCCGCCGCCGGGGTCGCTGCTGTTCATGAAGCCGCCCATGCTGCCGCCGCGCCCCATCATGCGCCCGCTGCGGCCAAATTTGCGGCTCATGCTCATCTGGCGGCCGGTGGCACCAGGCTTGTTGCAGTGGCTGAGAGAAAGGGCCTGGTCGAGCTCCTCGCTGGCGTTGCCCTGGCCGCCCTTGCACTCGCCGAAGAGGCCGGCCATCTGCTCACGCAAAAGGTCCGCACCCGCATGGCCGCGGCGGCCGTCGGCCTTGATCATGTGGGTGGAAGCCTGGGAGGCGAGGCGCTCCATGTGCGCATCGTTCATCGCATCGGCCAGGCGCAGGCAACTGCGGCTGGCTTTTGGCAGCTTGTCCTTGTTAGCCTCGGCGTCGGCACGGAGCTTTTGCTCCAGGGCCTGGAGCTGGCTGCCGATCTCGCGCTGCTCAGCGCCCAGGCTTTGCATGGCCAGCTTGTTGTTCTCGTTGGTGCCGGGGTCTTCGCGATAGGCGCTCATCTGCTGGGTGAGCTGCTCCTGCTGCTGATAGAGCTCCTGAAAGTGGTTGAAGTCATCCATCATGTCCTGGATGCGCGAGGCGTCCGCGAGCGCCTGGTTGATCTGCTTTTCAGTCTGCTTTTCGGCCCCGGCCATGCGTTCGTGATGTTCCGCGGCGGCCTTGGCCACACTGCTGCCGGGGGACTGCATGGCATCGCGGTTTTTCGCCACGGAATCCTTCACCTGCTGCGCCTGCTCATTGAGCATCTGCTGAAAGTCCTTCTCCACATCGTAGAGCGGATTGCCATTGGTGAAGTTCTCCATCTTCTCCGCTGCCTGGGTGAGCTTCTGGTTCAGCTCCTCCTGCTCCTTGCGCTGCTGTTCCTGCTGTTTTTTCAGGGCCTCATCGTTGGGTTTTGCAGCCTGCTGCTTTTCGGTTTCGGCAGCGGCTTCGGCCAGGGCTTTTTGCTGCTGCAGCAGCTTTTGGAAGTCCTGGAACAACTCGTCGTACTTGGCCTCGAGGTCCGCAATGCTGTGCTCCTCGCGCAGGAAATCATTGTACTGGCCTTGGTTGATCACCTGCAGGCGGCGCACCTCGGAGCGGGTGACATGGGGCGGGTCGGGATGGTTGTCCACTGCCTCGGCAAAGAAGCTCACGATGTCGTCCGCGTGCAGCGGCGGGACGAACAGGTCGCCCAGGGGCAGGTCCACGGTGTCCTTGAGTGTGATATCCTGGTACATCTTCTCGACGGGGCGCAGCGCCTTGTCGAAGCGCAGCACGTGGATGCGCAGGCTTTTCAACCCGTAGTCGTCGGTGGCGGTGATGCGGGCCGTCATCGGAAAGCCCTCCACCAGGTAGCCATCGCGCGCAGGTTCCACAATGGAGACGCTGGGCGGCAGGTCGTGGGTGACGGTGAAGGCGCTGGTCTTCACCTCGTCCGAAGGGATGCCGGCGATGTCTTCCAGGCCAAAGGTCATGCGTCCGGAATCGGTGGCGATGAAGCTGCCACGCACCTGGCCGGGCTGGCGTGGATCATCGGCCTTCAGCGCGATGGTTTGCGGTGTGCCGCTGGCTGTGGCGAGCTGCAGGCGGCCTTCCTTCAGGGGG
>FTCC01000314.1_pt1 | contig 11744 bp, 10 predicted proteins | sample 1639481 | NCBI WGS metagenome assembly FTCC01 (sample SAMEA3914864, study PRJEB12502) | metagenome | biome: forest; material: soil | place: USA | collected 2012-03-12 | depth 0.3 m | reverse complement strand
GTACTGCACGGCGAGCTTGCGATAGGCCTTTTTGAGGTCATCGGCGGCTATGTCCTTGCTAACGCCCAGGACTTCATAGTAATCGCGTTTGGCGGCCATGGTATGCTTGTGAGAGGTGGGAGGGGAAAGTGCGTTACGCGTGGGTGACGTCTGCGGTTAATCTTTTTGCGGGCCGCTGGAGACCACCACGGTCGCGGCGCGCAGCAGGCGGTCCTTCAGGCGGTAGCCGCGCCGGCTCACGCGCAGGATTTCACCCTCGGCCTTGTCATTGCTGGGTTCCTGGGCCACGGCGTCATGGACGTTGGGATCAAAGGGCTTGCCCTGGACCTCCACCTCCTGCACGCCCTGCTCGGCGAGGAAGTCCTTCATCTGGCGCTGCACCATGGACATGCCCATGAAGATGACGGATTTTTCGGACTCGGCGCGGGCGGCCTCCAGTCCCATCTCGAAGTTGTCGATGATCGGCAGCAGGGAGCGCAGCAGGTCCGCGTTGGCATAGGAGCGCGCCTCCTGCATTTCGCGGGCGGTGCGCTTGCGGAAGTTGTCCAGCTCCGCCTGGCTGCGATAGGCCAGGTCCTTCCAGCGTTCCACCTCCGCCTGGGCGGCGGCGAGCGGGTCGGCCGGAGCGGCGGCGGCTTCAGCGGCCGGCGCGGCCTCTTCAACCGCCGGGGAACTGGGCTGGGAGTCGTCCTGGGGATTAGGATTCATGATGGTCGATGGGTTTTCGGGTTGAAACAGGGGCGCGCACTATGCACGGGGTGGCGGCGCATTCAAATGCGGATGCAATGTTCCTGGCGCCCAGCAGAAAAATCCGCTTCTGAGCTGGTGCAGAATGCTTCTATCGCCTTCATGACATAAGAGAGAGGTGTCCATCATGCGAGAATTGATGGCATCTCAAACCGCCGGCCCACCTTGATCCTATGAAAAAGTCTCGCGGACCACCCTGTCTCTCAGCATGGATTACCGGCAGTTCGTGACGGATTTGAAGTCACGCATCGCCAATGCCCGACTGTCCGCGGCCCGTCATGTCAATCGTGAGCTGGTCACGCTATATTGGGACATCGGGCGAGGTATCGTCGGGAAACAGCAGGCACTCGGCTGGGGCGAGTCCGTCGTCGAAATGGTCGCTGCTGAGCTGCGGGCGGCTTTTCCCGATATGACGGGCTTCTCGGCTCGGAACCTGCGAGATATGAAGCGTTTTTATCTCGCCTACAGCGATCCTGAAATTTGGCGACAACCTGTCGCCAAAATGGTGAGGATGAAATTCTGCCCCAGGCTGTGCAGAAAATGACGTCTCAAGCCCCATTCAATTTCTACAACAGCTTGTTGGAGAAATTCCCTGGGCCACCATCTTCTCATCCTCAACAAGTTCACCGTCCCCGCTGCCCGCCTTTGGTATCTGCATGCCACGGCAGCTTCGGGTGGGCGGCAACACCGGCCCGCGCTTGGGAGGAAGGAGTATTTCATCGACCTTCTCTTTTACCATCGCTCCCTCAAGGCCCTTACCACGTTTGAAGTCAAACCAAGCCCTTTCGGTCCAGATTTTGAACCTTCTTTACTACCTGCACCCTTCCACATGGTGGAATAGGCCCGCCCGGAGTCGCACCGAGACTGCCCCTTTCATCACCCCACCCAGCAGAATGGGGTGATGGAAAGGTGTTCTACTGTTAAACTACAGGCCTTAATCAGTATACTCCACTATGAGGAAGAAGTCAACAACCTGTCGGTCAATTTTCAAAGCAAGGTTGCGAAGAAAATCGTTGGCTGTGACGGCCTTTGAAATATCAAAATCAGTCGAGGATGCTGTGCCGTGGGCAATACGATTTCGAGTTTCGCGATAGCCATGAAACACATCCACCTCAGCAGTCTGATCTAGCGGTAAATGAAGCACGTCACGAGCGAGTTCGGGAATGTCTACGGCCCGTATTGAGTCGCCATCGACCAATTCAATCAACCGCCGCAAGCCATAATGAGAAAGTAACGCTGATGGGAAATGGTAGCCTTCCAGTTCGAGCTTGGTTCTGTGAGACCGGTATCGATCCACGTTCTGTGCAGAAGGATATTCCTGTAACTTACGCTTAGACGCCAGCCCAGAAGCAGAGGGGGTAAGAGTATGTGAACTCAATTCTGTCTTCCCCAGCAGGCGAGTGCGGTCATGGAAGTCTAAAATCTCGCGAAGAACATTGCCAAAATAGGCCTCAAAAAAGCTAAATGAGCTAAAGAAAATGTGCCTCGCTAGAGACTTTTTGTATTCTCGACAGCTTTCACGTACTTTAGCGTGTGCTACAGGCCGGGAGTCGAAATAATCAGGCCGAAACGGTATGGGCTGTCCCGGTTGGAGCTGCTTCAGAGAATGTTTAAGCCACGGCACTGCGTAGGCAATAACGATTGCGAAATCGAAGGTCTGCTGCGCCTCTTCCTTGAGAATTGCGAATGAACGAGTGTGAGGAATCACGATGGATTTTGTTTTTTGGATCGCTTTGCTGCCGCAAGTGATCGACCTAAATTTCCGGCACATCAAGCTCCTAAAAAGGGAGCAAGGCGGATCAATCTTATTTCACCACGCCTCGCGGCTTTGTCCGGCCAAAATCTCCCCAATCGCCCACTGCGCATGTTCGCAGATCAGCGGATGTGGGTCCTTCACGGCTATTTCGAGGGCAGGAATGTCCTCCGCAGTGCCCACATTACCTAGCGCCACGCAGACGTTGCGCAGGAAGGCGGGGCGTTTGATGCGCTTGATGGGGCTTTTGCGGAAGAGGGTGCGGAAGGCTTCGTCATCCAGCGCGAGGAAGTCCCGCAGCTTCATTTGGAAGACAGCCTCGCGGGCCTGGAAGGTGGCTTCGCGGGAGACCTGGGCGAAGCGGTTCCACGGGCAGGCCACGAGGCAGTCATCGCAACCGTAGATGCGGGCGCCAATGGCCTTGCGATACTCCAGCGGGATGGCGCTTTTGTGCTCGATGGTGAGGTAAGAGATGCACTTGCGCGCATCCATGCGATGCGGTGCAGTGATGGCGCCGGTGGGGCAGGCATCGATGCAGCGGGTACACCTGCCGCACAGGTCCTTCGCGGGCGGGTCCGGCGGCAACGGCAGGGTGGTGATGATGGTGGCCAGGAAGAACCACGTGCCAAGCTGGCGATGGATCTGCATGGTGCTTTTGCCATTCCAGCCGAGGCCGGACTCGTTGGCAAAATCGCGCTCCAGCACAGGACCGGTGTCCACATACTGTCGTTGCACACCGCCAAAGGTTTTCAGCAGCGCATCGAGTTCATAGAGCTTGGGTTCGATGAGGTCGTGGTAATCCTCGTTCCAGGCGTAGCGGGCTATTTGGTAGCCGGCCTCATGCGGCGCTTCGCCCTGAAAGTAGTTCATCGCCAGCACGATCACTGCCTGGGCTCCGGGAACCACCACACCCGGATCGGTGCGGCGCTCAAGATTGCGCGCCATCCAGGCCATGTCGCCATACTTGCCCTCGGCCACCCATTGCTCGAAGACATCCTTGTGAGCCGCGGGTTTCGCGAGCGCAATGCGGCACTCCGCAAAGCCCAGGCGCAGGGCCTCGGCGCGCAGCCGTGCGGTGATATCTTCAAGGCTCATTGTACTCGAACTCTACGCGGCGCGGCCGCCGCCAAGCGAGGCAAACCACACGCGCGCGCTCTCCGCCACGCCGTAGCTGGTCTCCTGAAGCGTCAGGTCATCGGTGGTGATGCGCTGGTCGGCCAGGCCCTTGTACAGGTCTTTGCGGGCGGCCAGCAGGCGCTCCAGCTTGGCCTTGGGATCCTCCTCGTTGAGGAGCGGCCGGTCATGCCCGCCAGCGGTGCGGCGGTGCAGGGTGGCCACGCTCGCATCCAGCCACACCACATAGCCCAGATGATGCAGCAGCGCCAGGTTGTGCGGCTGCGTGACAATGCCGCCGCCGGTGGCGATGACATGGCCGCGCGAACCTAACAAGGAGCGTAGGGCGGCGCTTTCGCGCACCCGGAAACCCGCCTCGCCTTCCTTTTCGAAAATCTTAGGGATGCTGCAGCCTGCGGCGTCCGTGATGAGGTGGTCGGTATCGACAAACTTGAAGCCGATCATGTGCGCCACGTTGCGGCCCACGCTGCTCTTGCCGCAGCCCATGAGGCCGATCACCACGATGTTCGGGCTGCGCGGCACCGTGCCGGTTTCCGCCAGCACCTGCTCCAGAATCGAGGACGCCAGCAAGGGATCGCTGGCAATGGCGGCCTGATAGGAAGGGTATTGCGGAGCCCAGCCGGTGGCACGCAAGCGGGAGTTGCTCACCTTCTTGTGGGTCCAGCCACGCTTGCGGTCCTTGTCCGGCGGCACGGCGGGGGGCAGCGGCACGTTGAACATGGGACACAGCCAGCGAAAGCATTCAAGCTGCGTGCAGGGCGTGTTGTCACAGACGTTGTAGACGCCTTCGAGCTTCTTTTCGATCAGATGGACAACGGCGCCGGCCGCATCCTCACGATGAATCTGGTTGAGGCTGCGGCCCCTGCCTTCGTTGCCTTCAATCGTGGCCTTGCCCGCCAGCAGGTTCTTCAGCACAAAGCTGCGGCCCGGTCCATAAATGCCCGCCAGCCGCGCCACCGCACCGCCGCGCGCCAGGGCAAGATCTTCCGCCGCGCGCAGGATGCAGCCGGTCTCCCGATCTGGCGTGGCGGGCGACTCTTCCGTCACCACCGAGCCGTCCGTTTGCGCATAGACGCTGCTGCTGCTGGTAAACACGAGGCGCGCCTGGGGAAAGGCCGCAGCGAGGTTGTTCAGGCCGCGCTCATACACCGCGCGATACATCTCGGCCCCGCCACGGTTGGAGCTGGCGCAATGGACGACCACTTCCGGCGTGACCGTCGCCGCCAGCGCGGCCACCGCCTTCCCGTCGCTGATGTCGCAGGCATGCACGGCCCAGCTCTTGCCTGCGGCAAGACGCTCCGCCGACTCCTGTGAATGCGTGAGCCCGCGCACCTCATGCCCGGCCGCATGCAGCAGGTCGGCGACCCGCTCCCCCACATAGCCACAGCCCGCGATGAGAATCATGGCTTGCGCACCTGGCGGTAGTAGTTGGCAACACCTGCGACGATGCCCCGTGCATAGTCCTGGAAGATGCTGGTGCGCAGGCGGCCCTGGAACAGCGTGGAGCCGGCGTAGTCGCCCAGCAACAGGCGTTGATACGTTTCCTCATTGTTCATCACATAGGGCTCCACATAGACCACCGGGCACTGATAGATGCGGTTGGCAAGCAGGTTGCGTGCGAACACATAGCCGGTCTTGCCTTCCGGCCTCGCATTGGGCGTGATGTAGTTAAAGGGCGGCAGGCCCGTGCTCTTTGCCAGTTCCGGCGCGATGGCTTCGGCGATGGGCAGCTCTTCTTCGTGGGTTTTCGCGAACAAGCGCTCCAGCATCTCAAAGCGAACGTCCTGAAGCTGAAGCTCGTCCGCGCCATAGCAGCCGTTCACCAGCAGATGCAGGTGGTTCTCCTGCGAGTAGCCTGGATGGGCGGGATCGCCCCATGAGGCCGCGTTGAAATGCAGGCACAGCACGAGGTCCGGCTTGAGCTGCTCGTTCACCTTCTTGCCGCGCGCGCGGATTTCACCCTCGCGGTAAAACAGCTTCTCCGTCTGGTATTGAATCGTGGGCACACGTGCATCACCCTCCAGGCCGGAATAGCTTTCCGGCGCGCCGGTGATGCCATGCTCGCGCAGAACGCTTTCAGCCACCGTGCGCAAATCGGGAGGCCGGGCGGTGGTGACCGGCTCATTGGCCTCGCGCACCATGAGCACCTGGGCGCCGAGCGCTTCGAGCTGCGGCTTGAGCAGTTGCGCCACCTTCAGGCTCAGCTCGCCCTCCGCGATGTACTCGTTGGGATGGAAGCTCAAATAACGCTCTTCCATGCGTGCATAAGCGCCGCCGATGTGGCCTGGATCCAAGGCGATGCGCACTCCGCTGAGCACCGGCTTGCCATCCAAGGGCGGGAGTTCCGAAGCCTTGCGCCAGTAGCGGGGCGGGGCCGCCGGCTTCTCTTCTTTGAGCCTGAAATCAATGCGCACCTTCGCACCATCCGCCGCGCCGGTGGGCACGGTGATGCCGTTCGGATCGTGTTCCCAAGGGGGCGGCACATGCAGGGCATCGGCATAGATGTTCTCAAAGGCCTGGTCGAACTCCTCCGCCGTGAGCGTTTTGGATACCTTGGACAAGGAGGCCCAGGGCGGGTGTTCCGCCAGCGGGTTCATGCGGCCCAGCGGCTGGGGGGCCTGGGCTAAAAGCAGACCTTGGAGAAGTGCCGCGGCCAGCATGACAGGACCTATGCGACTCATAGGCCTCATGAGAGGGAGTGGCGATGCCGGAGCGGCAGAGGAGCGCGGACACTCCTGTCCGCAATGTGCGAGGCCGAAGCATCTGCATGTGATTCCAGCCCAGCGCTCTCTGAGCTTTTGTCGCGGCTGCGCCGCAGGTTTTTCGAACAAGGCGGACAGGAGTGTCCGCGCTCCTTTGGAGCCGCCGCGTCCTGCAAACTGGCCTGGCTCGAACAGGTCCTTTTTCAACTGCCCGCGGCATGTGGCTTTGATGGAGGAGCTCATTCCGCGGTCCAGGCCGGCTTCAGGTTGGCGCCCACGCGTTCATAAGGCATCCAGATGATGCCGGTGGCGGTGCTTTGAATGTTCTTCTTCTGCGGCGAAAGCTTTTCCGTTTCCAGCTTGAGGTTGTCCGGATCGTACTGGTCGCGGATCTTCTGCGTTTCATCCTCCAAACTCTTGTTCAGGGCATCATAAGCGGCCTTCAGCCGGTCCACCTCGGACTGAGCGATGGACACATCCTGCGACTGCTTCCAGGCACGGGAAGCGCTGGTGACGGTTGATGATTTCACCAGCGACTTTGCCGCGCCGAGAGTGCCGCCTTTGTTGCCAAAAAAGGCACCGAGCAACGACATGCCCACCTGGGCCACGGTGGAGATGGTGGCGCTGGTGGCCTGGGCTTTCTCCGCATCCACCCTGGACATGGCCCGCGCCAGGTCATCCTCCGCGCTCTTTGTCTGCCTCGCCATCTTTTGCTTCAGCGCATCAATCGCCTGGTCACGCAGCTGACGTGCGTTCTGGGCCATGCGCGTGCGGAAGTCACCCGCCGTTTCGCCGATGTTTGACCAGGCATCCAGAAGTTCGCAATGGCTCACCTCGGCAGTGTAATTGGCATAGACCCAGTCGACGTAATCGCTCTCGATGCTGTCATACGTCTTGGACTTCAAGGCCGCGCTGGGCAGGTCGAGATACTCCACATCTCCGGCCTCCGGATCCTTGGCGAACTTGCTCAAATCGACATCCTTGGCCACATCATAGGTCTTGTCCCAGTCCACGCGCTGCTTCTCGGTGTCGATCTCATTGATCAGCGTGATGCTGCCCTTGCCGCTGATCTTGCGCTTGGAATCATCAAAGTTCACCGTCGCGCTGCGGATGATGGCAGGGCGGTAGCAAAGCTGCTCGGCCGTGATGCCGGCGTTCACCGCGAAGAAGTATTCCTCCACGCCATCGGGGAGCTTGGGCTTGATGGTGTTGCGCGAGGCTGCCGGTGCGGCCTTGGCCCCGGGCGGCGCAAAGCCGTCATCCTCGCCGGCGTCAGCCTTGGCGGCGGGCCTCTGCGCTTTCACAGGGTCCATCAAAAGCTTGATTTCATTGCGCGAAACGGGGCCGCGCAGGTAGCTCATGGTCCAGCGCACCATGAAAACCACGGGGCCGTCCTCATGAACGTTGTTCATGAGAAAGACCCGGTTGCCCAGGCCGCTGAGAGTCTTGTCGATGGTTCCGCGGTCGAACTTCGCGCCCTGGGTGGTGATGGCGCCTTCCAGGCCGTCGAGCACGCGCATCTTGTCGCGCTCCGTCTGCAGACGGCCAAGGAACCAGGAGCCGATGTTCGACAGCGCCTTGTAGTCGAGGTCCACCGGGTTCTGCGTGGCCAGCAGCAGCCCCAGGCCAAAGGCGCGCGCCTGCTTGAGCAGGATCATCATGGGCTTCTTCGACGGCGGATTGGCGACGGGCGGCAGGTAGCCGTAGATTTCATCCATGTAGAACAGGGCGCGCAGGCTGGTGGTGCCGCTCTGCGCGCGCATCCAGCCCATGAGCTGGTTCATGAGCAGGGAGACAAAGAACATGCGCTCCGTGTCACTGAGGTGGGCGATGCTGAAGATGCTGATGCGCGGCTTGCCCTCCGCCGTGAAGAACATGCGCTGGATGTCCAGCGGCTCGCCCTCCAGCCAGGCGCTGAAGCCAGGGCTGGCGATGAGGTTGTTGAGCTTCATCGAGAGATCGTGGCGCTTGTCCTCGGGGAAGAAGGCATCCGTGTTTTCCACGCCGATCTTGCTCATGGGCGGCTGCTGGATCTGCCGGATGAGGTTCTCAATCGTGACGTTCTGCCCTTTCTTCCAGCAGAAGCCGATGATGTTGGAGATGAGGATGTGCTCGCGCGACTGCACCGGATCAGCATCGATGCCGCACAGCGCAAGGATGCTGCTCACCGTGCTTTCGATGCGGTCCGCCAGCATCTCCCGGTCATCCATGAAATCCGCGCTGGGTGCTTCAAGCGAGGCGAGGATGGAAACTGGCAGCCCGGCGCTGCTGCCGGGCGTGTAGATGGCCATGTCCACCGCGTCGCGCAGCTTTTGAATGCGGTCGGGCGTCTGGCCCCAGTCCGCCAGGCCCTTGGTCCATTTCCCCGCCTCTGCGGCGGCGTAATCATCCACGCTTTGGTTCGTGCGCCGGGCATCATCGGCATTCACCCAGGGCTTGAGCTTGTCACCGTTCAGCCCGGGAAAGGTAAACAAGAGGTTGCCGATGTCGCCCTTGGGATCAATGGCGATGACCGGCACGCCATCGATGGCCGCCTCTTCCAGCATGGCCAGGCACAGGCCCGTCTTGCCGGAGCCGGTCATGCCCAGCACCACGCCGTGGGTGACCATGTCCTTCGAATCGTACAAGACCAGCTCATCCTTGGGCTGCCGGGCATCCAGGTCGTAAGTGCGGCCGAGGTAGAGGCTGCCAAGCTTCTCGTATTGGTCGGGGGAGATGGTCATCAGAAAGAGGAAACGAAGTGGGTGCTAGGATTTCAGAGAGTGCGGGCAAAGACAAGCGGAAGGCTCGCGTGCAACGTCCACCGCTGCGCGAAACAAAAGAGCCGGGCGTTGGGGCCCGGCTCTTCTGCAAAATAAAGACCGTTCAGCGAGCCCGGTCAGGCCAGCGCGGCAAGGCGCTTGCTGAGGGCGTCCTTGGACTGCACGCCCACGACGGTGTCCACCTGCTTGCCGCCCTTGAAGAAGGCGAGCATGGGGATGCTGCGCACCTGGAACTGGGCGCTGAGGCCGGGATTTTCGTCGACGTTCACCTTGCCGATCTTGACGGTCCCGGCCTTTTCCTTGGCCAGCTCGTCCAGGATGGGGGTGAGCATGCGGCAGGGGCCGCACCATTCGGCCCAGAAATCCACGATCACGGGCACGTCAGAGTTTTCGACTTCGTCTTTGAAATTCGTTTCGGTGAGGGTAACAAGATTTTCAGCCATAAAAGGGTGAGTTTAAAAGAGGTTACGTGCGGACGGAAAAAAGGTTACTCCGCCTTGATGGATCCATTCATGAGCAGCGAATGGCCGGGGAACATGCACATGTAGGGGTACTCGCCGGGGGCTGCGCAGGTGAAAGTGATGCTTTCCGCCTGGCCCGGCTGCACCAGCCCGGTGTGGGCGAGCATCTCAGGGCAGTTTTCAGGAATGAACCCGCGGGTCGCGGCCTGCGGATCAGTCATCACCTTGGTGGCAGTGGCCATGAGGGCGTCCTTGGTGCCGGCCTTGCCCACCACCACGTTGTGCGGCAGCGGCACGGCGGCCTTGTTGGAGAAGGTGAGCTTCACCGGCTGGCCCGCTTTCACCGTGAAGGACTTGGTGCCGTACATCATCGGGTTGGTGGCATCCGGGGAAAGCGAAAGCTCCTGCACGGGACCAGAGGCGGCCGCGGGAGCGGCAGCCGCGGCAGGGGTGGCGGCGGCAGGGGCGGGAGCCGTTGGAGCGGCAGAGGCGGCCGGAGCGGCTTCAGCCACCTTGGCGGCCTTGGGAGCACGCTTTGCCTGCGAGGCACCGATGCCGCTCCAGACGAGCGAGCCGCCAATGAAAAGGGTGACCAGGCCGAACGCGGCGGCGAGGAGGACATTGACCAGGGACCAGACGGGACTGCCGCCCTCGGAGGTGGAGGAAGTGGAATGTGACATGACGGGTAGGGGCCCGCAAACAAGCACAGGGGGCCGTGAACGCAACCCATGTGTTTGCCCCACGGGCGGCGCCCGCTCATCTTCATTGGCGGTTGACCGTCTTTGCAACCGGCACTAGCCCTGAACGAATGGACCGATACCCGCATGTGCTGCTGACCGGAGGACGAGGGCGCGTCGCCACCGCCATCCGCGAGGAGCTGGCGCGGGGCGGCTGGACGCTCGATGTCTGCTCACGCACGCCGGGCGATGGAATCCGGGGCCTTGAAGAGGTGCTGCGAGGCGAGGGCTGCCTGGGTGCGGACGCGGTGATCCATTGCGCCTGGAGCACGGTGCCCGCAGTGGCCCAGGAATACCCGGAGCGGGCGGCGGAAATCGACCTGCCCCTGCTGGAACGGCTGATCCTGCGGCTGAAGAACGATCCGCAGCCACCCCTGCTCATCTTCATGTCCACCGGAGCCGTCTATGGGCCGGCGGGGGACCGGCCCAGCCTGGAATCCGATGCCCCCCTTCCCATCGGCGAGTATGCCAAAGGGAAGCTGGCGGCAGAGAAGCTGCTGCAGGCTTCCGGGCTTGCGCACTGCATCCTGCGGGTGTCCAACCTCTACGCGCTGCCCTCCAGCCCCAATGACCGCCAAGGGGTGATCGCCCGGCTGGTGCGCACTGCCATCGAGGGCGGCACCTTCGAACAATGGGGCGAGCACTCGATCAAGGACTACCTGCACAGCACAGACTTTGCGTGCGCCCTGGCCGCCATTCTGCGGCAGCGCCCGACAGGCGTCCTCAACGTGGCCAGCGGGGTGCCCACCAGTCTTGCCGAGCTGATCCAGCACGTGGAGAAAGCCGCGGGCATGCCCCTGCGGGTGCGGCACAAGCCCGGCGCCACCTGGGACGTGACCAACAACCAGCTCGACATCGGGCTGCTAAAGTCACTGACGGGCTGGCAGCCGGTGACGTCGATTGAAGAGGGCGTGCGGGCAGAGGTGGCACATTTTCATGGCTGAGGGGACCGTGCCGCGCGCTAGCCCGCTCCCAGCGCCTCCACCTGCCCGAGGGCGGATTCCCATTGGGCGGTGAGCTTTTCGAGCTCTTCATCGATCTGGGAGTGCTCGCGCTGGAGGATGGCGGCCTTCGCGCCGTCAGCATAAGTGGCGCTGTCTTGCAGGAGGGCCACGATCTCGTCGCGGCGGCGCTCTTTTTCGGAGATCTTTTTCTCGGTGTTTTCGAGATGTTCCTCGGCGACCTTGCGCTGGCGGCTGCGGTTCTGGCGCTCTTCGGCCTCCTGGCGCTTTTGGTCCTTGGTCTTGCCACCGGAGGAGGTTTTTTTGCCGTCGGCGGCCAGGATGCCGGGCTGGTGGTTGGTGAGGCTGGCGGTGAGCGCGGTGCGGGCCGAGGCGGACCTGGTCTTGTCCAGGAAGTACTGGTAGTCGCCCGCGTAGGGGGTGACGACGCCAGCATCAATGTGATACACTGTCTTGGCCATGGCGCGGATGAAGTGCACGTCATGG
>FTCC01000252.1_pt1 | contig 12089 bp, 10 predicted proteins | sample 1639481 | NCBI WGS metagenome assembly FTCC01 (sample SAMEA3914864, study PRJEB12502) | metagenome | biome: forest; material: soil | place: USA | collected 2012-03-12 | depth 0.3 m | reverse complement strand
CTCCACTACATCGAGGATGTTTTCAAAGCCGGTGACTGAAGCCTGGGCCTTGCCCACGACGGTATCGCCCAGGAAATTGGCATTCTTCAGCCACACCACCTTGCCGCCGCCAAAGAAGGGCAGTGTCTGCAAGGCCTGGATCACATTGGCGCAGATGTTACCAGCGTGCTCGGAGTTCTCCGCCGTGCCGTCGATGACGTCGTTGCCAAAGTCGTCCGCGCCAGGCGTGGTGAACTTTTGCACCAGCTTCAGCGCCACCTCCTTCACCCGGCCCTCGTCCGATCCCAGCACCGCATGCAGGTTCGGCGCGGCGTCCGCACTGGCGGCGGAAGCGTTGGAGGAAGATTTGCGGGGGGCTGCCATGGAACGCCAAGCTTTTGGTGCGGGAAGCAGGGAACGCAAGCGGTTCCGTCACTTCACCATCCGCAGGGCCACCAGCTTTTCGCCATCGCGGGCGTAGAGCACGCCGTCGCTGTAGGCGGGTGCGCTGCGATGACCGGAGCGCAGGATTTGGAACACGCCCGGATGCTCGAACGCCTTGGGATTCGCGTTCACCACCCACAGCTCGCCGTTTTCAGTGACAGTCAAAACCTTGTCCTTCACCAGCAGCACCATGCCGCCCTTCTGGCGGGATGACTGCCAGTCTATCTGGTGCGATTCCGTGTTGAAGCAGCACAGGGCCTGCCCCATTTCCTGACGCCCGTCGTAGCCGTAGACGTGTCCTTTGTAATACACCGGCGTGGCATAGTGGGAATCCACACGCTCATGCTCCCGCCAGGTCATGTTCAACTTGCCATCCGCGCCGATGTCCCACAGCGAGGAACCCACGCCATACTCGCCGGTGACAAACCAGCCGTGATCCGTTTTGACTGGCACCGCCGAGCTCACCGAGGCCTCTTCGGCGGGGCGGAAGGGTTCGCTGGCCAGCACCTTGCCGTCCTTCAGGTTGAAGGTGGTGAGATTGTTGCGCAGCCAGCATAGAAGGACACTGTCCGACACCATCACCGGCGAGGAGTAGCTGGCCTCGTCATCACCCGAGGCCCACTTCACCGCGCCATCAGCCACGTCCAGCGCCACCACGGCCCTGCCGCTGCCACCGCCTGGCGTGACGATCACCAGCCCGCCCTCCACCAGCGGCGCACAGGCGCGGCCAAAGTAGCCCTGGGGCGAGCCGAAAGCCTTCACCGTATCCACCTTCCACAGCAGCTTGCCTGTCTCCAGGTCGAGTGCATGGACCAAGCCCTCGGCTCCGTGGACAAAGACCTTGCCGCCAGCCACGGTGGGCGTCGCCCGAGGACCGTTGTCGAAACCAAAGCTGTCCCTGTAGTTCGTGGGATAGGCGAAGCGCCAGAGGCTTTTACCATCGGCCTTGTCGAGGGCCTCGACCACCGCTTCGTTCCTCTCGCGGTGGAAGACGATGACCTTGCCACCCACCGCCGCCGGCCCCGCGAACCCGCTGCCAAGCTTCTTCTCCCAGAGCACCGGCGGACCGGAAGAGGGAAACTCCGCCGGCAGCGCCTTTTCGTCCTCACCCGCGATGTTGCTGCGCGTGGGGCCGAGGAACTGCGGCCAGTCCGCCGCGGGGAGCACGGAGGCAAACAAGGACAGGACAAGGATCCAATGACGTGGTGAACGCATATGTCACGCCCATTCCATCCATTCCTTGAGCACGCCGAGATCGCGTTTGAAAGCTTCCGTGCTGCGCTTCACGAAGTCCGCATCCGGCGGGCCTTTTTTGCCGCTCTTCTCCACCATGTATTCGGTGTGCAGGGAGATGGGGCCTTCGAACTTGAGATTGAGAATGGCCTTGGCGAAGTCGCGGCTCACCTGGCCGGTGCCAAGGGGCACGGTCTCATCCTTCTGGCCCTCCCACTTGAAGTCCTTAAAGTACACCGCGCCGAGATAATCCCTCACCAGCGCGATTTCGAGAGGCCAGCTCAAGCCGCCTTCCACCGTGGTATGCAGGCTGTCGAGGGCAAAGCCGAACTGCTTTGGCTTGTAGTCCTTCATGATGCTGAAGGCATCCCACACCGGTGCCGCAAAGTAATCTTTGCCGCTGTGGTTCTGAATCATGGGCTGGATGCCGATTTCATCGCAGAGCTGCACCAGGTCCTTGATGAGCACGCGCCATTCTTCCACCTGCGGCAGGATGGGCTTCTTCAGGTCGTACTTGAAGTACCACATGCGGAAGCGTTTCACGCCCAGGGCGGCGGCCGTGCGCAGCACCTTTTCGGTGTTCTGCTCCTTGCTCACCTGGTTGACGCCAGAGGTCATGATGGTGAGCTCCAGGTTGCGCTTTTTCAGCGCCTCCATGAACTTGGGCAGGTCTTCCTCCACCCGCGCCGGCTCCACATGGCCGCCGGGGCGCACCGGCGACTCCAGGCCGTCCAGCCCGCACTCGGCGCCGATATCCGCGATCTGGTCATAGCTCAGGCCCTGGAGATGCTTGGTGAAAGCGCACAGCTTGTTCTTGCGGGGCGAGGCGGCCAGGACGGGCGCGTTGCCTGCAAAGGATGCCGCCCCGGCAGCCAGGGCGGTGGAGATGAAGTGGCGGCGGGTGTTCATGGGGTGATCGGGTGGAAGTCAATCCTACTTGAGCTGGTGGCCCTTGGTTTCCGGCGCGAGCCATATCAGAGCGATGCCCAGCAAGTAGACGCAGGAAAGCACGGTGTAGGCATTTGCCGCCGTGCCAAAAAGCACTTTTAAGTTGGCAAGCTGAAGGGAGCCAATGGCGGCGGCCACCCGGCCAAAATTGAAACAGAAGCCTTGGCCCGTAGCCCGGACACTTGTGGGGAAAAGCTCCGGGAAATACAGGGGAAAGAAGCCGTAGAACGAAGCCGTCAGCCCTCCAAGCGAAAACGCGCTGATGTAAAAAGAGGATGGAACCACTTCCGATGCAAACGGAGTGTTCCACTGAAAGAACACAAGAGCGCTGGCGAGGCTCAAGATACAAAGGAACATGTAGGTGATGCGACGCCCCAGCTTGTCCGCCACCAAGGGTGTTACCAATGAAACCACGATAGCTCCCAACGCGGTAGCAAGAACAGTGTAATCCAGGAGCGGCACTTTGCTGCCCTTCGGCAGCAGATCTGAAGCCCATTTTGGAGCTTGCTGGGCAGATCCCCAAGTGCCCAGGAGCGCCACGGCCGCGAGACCGGCGCCTATCAACAAATAGCGCAGAACATTCTCGTGCTCGCCGCCAGACTGCGCCGCCGAACGGCTCATGTACTTGCGCACCGGGTGAAGGTAGCCCCACAAGACCACCCCCACTCCCGCCACGGTGACAATCGAAGCCACCCCCTTGCCATAGACCACCATCGGAGACCATGAATAAATGATCGCAAGGGCGGCAATTCCTCCCAGCAGCACACCCAGCAGGTCCGCGGTGGCCCAGTGTGAAGTTTTTCCTGCCGCTTTTTCTTCCGCCCACTTGTGCGATTCAGGCACCGCAAAGAGAATGAAAAAGTTGATCAGCGCTGGCAAAGCCCCGCTCAGGGCAATAATGCGCCAAGCGCGCGTGCCTGCGAAATCGGGACCCACGCCCACAGCGGTCAAGGCCTTCGCCATTTCCTCAGGATGAGCGTTCAGCCAGAGGCTGAGGATGCCGGTAAGCAGGAAGCCCACATTCGATGCTGCCCCGATCATGCCAGCGATCCAGGCCCGGTTGCGGCCGGCCCACAATTCATTGACCAACGCCACCCCAAGCGACCACTCGCCACCCATCCCCAGCGAAGCCACAAATCGAAGGCCTGCAAACTGCCAGGCTTGGTGAACAATGCCACACAGACCGGAGAAGATGGCAAAAGTGAAAATGGCCAGGGCCATGGCCTTCACCCTTCCAACCTTGTCGCCCAACCAGCCAAACAGCACTCCGCCAGTCGCCGCTCCCACCAGAAAGACGGCGATAATGACAGTGAACCACACATCCCTCACGTCATCCCCCACCATAGGCAGGAGATCTTTCAGCGCTGGCTTGCCGATCAATGGAAACAGCCCCATCTCAAATCCATCAAACAGCCAGCCTAAAAAGGCGGCGACAAGGGCGGCAACGTAACCACGGGAGGCGGATTTGGGAGCGGAAGTCATGGGAGAGAAAGCGGCGCGCTAAGGGAGCCATTGATGACGCTGCGCCGGGGCAACATCCATCAGCAAATTGTCAGAAACGTTCAGGCCACGTCTTCAAGGCCGAGCTGCTTAATCACCGCCTCAGGCACGCCGGGGTAGGCGCCCGCCACGCTGATGTTGCCCACGTAGCCAAGCTGCTGCCAGGTGGCGCTGTGGGTGTAGTAGCCGTCCAGCGTCAGCTTGCGGAACTCCTTGAAGAACACGACGCCGGTCTTCAGTTCAGGCCGGGCCTTGTCGGGGTGGCATAGGTCATCCACCACCTGGATCTGCTGGACGGCTGAGGCTTCCTCGAAGCGCTTTTCAAACCGCTTGAAGCACTCCGTGTTCAGCCAGCCGATACCGCCGCGGATCACCTCGGCGTCCTCCACATTCCTGTCATAGGGGGCGCTGATCCATTCGTTGATGAAATCGGGCACGCCCACTTCCGAAGCGGCGGGGCCCAGGTCGTCCTTGGGCAAAATCAGGTCGGCCAATGCCTTGGTGGTGGCCAGTTCCGGCTCGGTCATCACCTTCTGCCAGGGGCACTCCGCCTTGGCCATGAAGTTGGGGTCATGGATGGGATGGCGCACCGGCCAGGACGGTGGCGCGGTTTCCGTCTCATGCGGTGCTCCGAGGGCGGCCCCTCCGGCCGTTCCGGCGGCGACGGTGCCGGTGAGCCATTTCAGGGTGTCGCGGCGGGAAAAGGAGGGTGTGCTCATGGACGAAGTGAAGCCACGGACTTACGTGGCAGGGGGCACAAGGTCAAGCACGCGGTGGCAGGGTGGCAAGCCACGCCAGCAGCAGTTCCGGCCATTTCGTGGGAGGAAACCCATGCTGCACACGCTGAGGAGTGAGGTTGCCCACACCGTGCGCGCCTTCGTCAAACTCCAGCATCTTCACCGGCACGCCGAGCTTCTCCAGGTCCGCCTTGATCTGGCGGGGCATCTGGATCGGCGCACCACCCTTGATGCCGTCGTTGGTCGCATGGACCAGGAAGACCGGGGGCGCATCCTTGGGAAAAACGAAAGGCGACTCCTTCTTCCGCCAATGCCAGGTGGAGCAGCCAACGGCGAAATCCGGCCGGCTGCTTTCACGTTCCACCAGATCATCGGACTTCGGATCACCGCGGTCAAAGTTCGCCGTGAGGTTCATTGTCAGGTTCGCTCCCGCCGAGTAGCCGGCGACCCCGATCTTATGGGGATCAATGCCCCACTCCGCCGCACGATGGCGCACCAGCCGCACCGCCCTCTTTGCATCAAGCAGGGTCAGCGCCTGGATGCCCGCGTTGTCCAGCTTGTGCGGCGGCCGCAGGCGGTACTTCAGGCCGATCACGGTCACGCCCAGCGAATGAAACACCGGCACGGCGTCATCCACGCCATTCTTCCATCCCAGCGCGCCATATCCCCCACCGCAGCAGATGATGAGCGCGGAGCCGCTGCGCTTTTCCGAAGGGGCTGGATACACTGTGATGGAAGGCACCGTGACATTGTGCACCGACCCCTTGTCATCCACCGTTTCCGGCGGCGCGTTTTCAAGGAAACGCGGCGGTTTGTCCGGCCAGAGAGGAATGGACGGTGGTGCAGATGCAAAGGCACCGCCCAAGTGCAGAGTGACCGCAAGGGCAACGAAAAGATCAGCTCTGTGCATGGTTCCGGCCGAGGACGTACCCACCGTCCGTTTTATTTCTTCGGAATTTCGTTGAGCGTGTAATAGGCTGCCGAATGCAGCAGCGGCGCGCCGTCCGCATCCTTCACACCGTCCAGGTGCAGCTCATGGATGTCGCCCTGGGTGAGCTTGTTGAAGGTGAGGCGCACGGACTTGTTATCTTTTGCCACAACAGCTTTGGTGATCTTGGGGATGAACTCGTCCACCTCATCACCGCCGTACTCTTCGCGGTAGGCATAGATGAACTCGCGCGCCTTGTAGCTGTTGATGTCACCCGCGGTGTTGGGATCGACCGGATGGGTGAAGGTGATGGTAAAGCCGTCGGACGTCGCATGCACCTCGTGCATTTCAAAGGGCACCTTGCCGGTCCAGTCCAGCCGCTCAAAGCAGTACGGCTTGCCGCCCCGCGCGCCCCAGCCGCGGTCGCTGCCACCGGCGTAGAGATGGCCTTGGGCATCCATGCGCCCGCCAATGAGGCCGCTGGCAAAACCCTGGCGGAAGGGAAAAACCACGCCTTGCCGGATGCCGTTCACATCTTCCATGAACACACGGCTCACGTTGCTGTGGCTCTGATCAGCGATGAACAACTGCTTCTTGAAGGGGCCAAACTTGCCGTCGGAAAGGTCGCAGGCAATGAAGCTGGAGGAGTTGCCGATCTTGCCATGCACCATGTACACCACCGGCGGCACGAGTTCCTTGATGCGTTTGCGCTCGTTGACCAGCCTGTCAGGGTCCACGTGGTCGTCCTTGGCACCACGCTTGCGATCCCCCTGGAAAGCCTCGGGGATGGGGTCCACCGGACGCGGCCCCATGTTGGGTGCCTTGTCATACCAGATGTTGCCGCCGGGATGGCCTTGGAAGGTGCCAGGGATCAGATGCTGGAGCGTGCAGGCACCGTGCCACGGCCCCTGGTTGTCGGTGTAATACACATCGCCTTCCGCATCAAAGCCGACACCGCCGGGCGAACGGATGCCCGAGCAGGTGGGCACCATCGAACCATCCGGCTTCACCCGCACGCACCAGCCGCGGAACGGCGCGCCGCTGCTGAAGGAGCCGGTGAGGCAGAGGCAGATCCAGATGTCGCCCTTCTTGTCGAAACGCGAGCCCAGGGCGTACTCGTGATAGTCGCCGGAGATGCCCCATTTGTCGCACACTGTCTCAAACACATACGCCCGCCCGTCGCCGTCCTCGTCCTTCATGCGCACCACCTCATAGCGGATGGTGGCATAGATCCAGCCGTCTTTCTGCGCGAGGCCAAGCACCTCGTGCAGGCCGGAGGCGAACAGCTTGTACTCCACCTTGGCAGGATCGGGATCATCCGCATGGGACACGATCCAGATCTCGCCGCGACGGGTACCCACCGCCAGCTTGTTGCCAGGCAGCAGCTCGATCGAGCCCACCTCCATCGCCGTGGTCTCCGGCGTGGTGAAGGTGGTGATTTTGTAAAAATCGGACTCCTTGAGCGAGTCGGCAAAACAAACGCCTGCAGTCAGCAGCAAGAGGAAAGGGAAGGCAATCAACTTCATGAGTGAGAAAAGAAACAAGAAAAGCTTGATCAAAGCGGAGGCACACCGGCACGCACTTGCTGCAACCGGGGTGTAATATGCAGTTCGGCGCACCAATGCTCGATGTGCGCGAAATCCAGACGCCCGGCCTGCACGGCCATCACGTCACGCGCGTCATCCAGGTCTTTCGGCCTGCCCCAGCGCAGCTTTTGGATGATGACGTCTTCAGCAGTGGGAAGGGTCACGTGCAGCCCCATCTGTGGAATCCACTGCTCCCGCCGCCGGGAAAACCGCTCCCTTTGGAAAGGGTCATCCGCCAGCTCAAACAATTCGATGACAAACGGAGTGCCTCTGATTTTGATGATATGCCGGACATTGCCTGTAATGGTTTCGAAGGTCACCTGTGGATCGAATTCAAAGCCGTCGGGAAGCCGCTTCGCCAGGCCTTCCAAAGGTGCCCGAGAAACAAGTTCTATCACAATGTCCACATCTTTGGTGGAACGGGCAATGCCGTAAAAATTGCTGGAAAAGCCGCCCACCAGCATGTGAGGAATGGAAGTGTCGTGCAGGGCACGAAGCATGGCCGTGGCGGCACCCTCGATAGTCATCTGGACGGCCTCCACGTTTGATAAAGCCCCTGTTCCCGCATCTTGCGCACAGTGTCGAAACGCCGCTGCACACCGCGCATGACAACCTCCGGATCGGCGGAGCCTGTCTCAGCCTCAATCCCCATCTTCATAAAGGCGAGCGAGGACTCGAAAAGCCGGAACCCATCCATAAACTTCTCACAAGGATCCTCCTCCCGGGCACGCAGAACTTTCTCGCGATAGATCGCGGCGGCCAGTTCATCGATCTCCTCCTGGGATTGCATGGTGCAACGAGTTTATCGCCAAAGAGCTTTTTGCCAACCGCGGCTCATTGCAGCCATTGATACGTGACCTGCATCTTCCCGTCCTTCACGGGAAGGACAAGGTTGTGCCCCTCGACAGACGCGCCCTTGGCGGTGATGCGCAGCTTATTGTCAAAGTTGTGGCCGTCGATGTTCACCTTGCCGGCGTCCACCTCAAAGGTGTCTCCGTCTTTCTTTTCGATCTTGCCGAAGGCAACACCAAGCCAGGTGTTTTCCGGCACCTTGCCCTTGATCGTCAGGGTGCGCACCAGCCTGCCATCCGGCGAGGTGCCGCTGCCTTCGGTGTCAAAACGGTCTGTCACCTTCGCGCCATTCCATTCATAGCTGAAGGTGGGCATGCGCTTCTGGTCCAGCCGGTAGCCTTTGAACTGATAACCTTCCGCCCGGTCTTTCAGCTCCAGCCGGGGCCAGTCCGCATCCGGGCTGCTCATGGTGGCAAACGGCAAGGCAGCCATGCCGGCAGGGCGCAGGACATCGTAGCCGAGCGGGGGCTGCGCACCGCTGCCGCGACCATTCCAATGCCGCGCAGCATCGATGAAGGCTCCGCGCCAGAGCAGCACAAGGTTCATCGTCTCCGCGTTCCAGGCGATGTTGAAGCCGCCGGGATATCCCACGCCAATGCTGCGGTTGCCCGCGGTGGCGATGAAGTTGCGATAGATCACCGCCTCGTCCTTCACCGCCAGGGGCATGCCGGTGTTTTCGTCCTTGCCTTTCTTTTTGCCGCTCTTCAGCGTGGGATGCTCGTCCTTGGTCAGCCAGGTAAGCGAAAAGTCCGGTCCCTTCCACGCCGCGTAAAGCTCGATGCCACCGGCGGCCTGGAAATACTCCAGCCGGAAATCATGCTCGCCTTTGGCAAGCTTGATCGTGCCCTCCTTCAAATCACTGGCGGGATGGATGCCGTCGTATTCCACCACCTGCTTGCCATCGATGGAGATGCGGCCGCCGTCATCAGAGGAGAGGTAGAAGGTGTGCATGCCTTCCTTTTCGACGGTGAGCCTGCCGGTGAACACCACACCGAACTCGTTCTTGTAGTCGTCCACCTTGATCTGCACGAGGTTGTCCGGCACGGGGCCTTCGCGGTGCGGAGTGAGAGTGGAGAAGTCTGGCAGCTTCTTCCATTTGCCCAGATACAGCGCGAACTTGAGGTCCTTGGCAGTCACGCCCTTGGTCACCACGTGCAACGTGCCGCGCATGGTCATCGCATGACCGGGGAAGGTGCACACGAAAGGATAATCGCCCAGCGCCGGAGCCGTGAAGGTGAGGGTGTCCTTCTCCTTCGGGTTGAGCAGCTTTGTGTGCGCCCATATCCGTTTGTCATCCGGCAGCCAGTTGCGTTTGAGCGCCTCCTCCGGCTTTTCCATCTGCTTCATGGCCATGGCCACAACATCCGTGCCTGGATCGCAGAAGCACAGGTTGTGAGGCAGGTCATCACCGTTTTCAAAGTGAACCGTCACCGGCTCCCCCGGCCGCACCTCCAGGTCGGCGGTGTCGTATTTCATCTGCGCAGTGAGGGTCTTGATGGAAAGGACCTGCGTATCGGCGGCGAAGGCCGGGGCGGCAAGAAGGGCCAGGAGAAGCAGAGTCTTGGGCATGGGAGGGATGAGAAAGTGCCTGGTGCATTTAAGGAGGGCCAGGCACTGGTGCACTAAGCACTCCTGCCTCCGGAATCGAAAGCAAAAGAAAACTACTTCTTCGCTGGCGGCGGCGTGCCTTCGTCGTCGGAGTGATCGATGTTGATCGCACGCACCCAGATGTTGCGGTAGCGGCCGGGGTTGTGATGGTCTTGAAGGCCAAGGTCGCCTTCGTTGGCGGCCACATCGAACTCGCGGGCCCATTGCACGACGATGCCGTTGTGCAGCACGCTGGGGCAGGCTTTCTTGATCACCTTGCCCTGGGCATCCTTGCGCTGGCGCTCGACGATGATGTCGTAGCTCTGCCATTCGCCGGGCTTGCGGCAGGCGTTCACCATGGGCGGATAAAAACCGTACAGGCCGCCAGCCTGGCCGTCGGGATAGGTGTCGTTTTGGTAGGAATCCAGCACCTGGATTTCCGGGAAACCTCCCACAAACACGCCGCTGTTGCCGCGCCCCTGGCTGTTGCCTTTCACTTCGGCTGGCGTGGCCCATTCGAGGTGAAACTGGACGTCGCCCTTGAACTTCTCGCGGGTGCGGATGGAGCCGCTGAGAGGCACGATTTCAAAACAACCGTTCTCCACCTTCCACCGAGCCTCGTCAGCGGGAGCCTTGGCCGGGTCGTCCTTGCCGGGATCGCGTTTCCAGAGGGAAAGGTCTTTGCCGTTGAAGAGCACGGTGGCATCGGAAGGAGCGGCGCCGGGCTCTTCCGGTGTGCTCATTCCCGGCGGCGTGATCACCCGCGGCCGGGGACGGTCCATCGAATGCGCCTTGTAAACGCCGCCGGGAGTGAGCGGCTCCTCTTTGTGCGGAGGAGCGGGATCGGCGAGAACGGTGGAAGCCAGAAGGGGGAGAAGAAAGAAGAAGCGGTGCATGCCAACGAAAAAGGGAGCTGCTGTATACAGCAGCTCCCCGGTCATTCTTTGCGCAATTGAGCGCTCACCTGGACTTAATAGAACGCCAGCTTCTCCTTGCGGAGCTGCCACTTCATCCTGCCCACGCGGTCGTGCAGCACGGAGATGTCGGTGGTGGCCTTCAGCAGCATGGCTGACTTGGCGGGGTACTGGGTGGCAAAGGCTTCCACCTGGGCCTCGAGCTGGTTGAGCGCCAGCTTCATTTCAGTGACCTTGCGCGACTCCTGGTCCGTGATGCGCGCTTCCTTGATGGTGACCTCGATCTTGTCGCATTCAAGCGTGAGGTAGGCGACCGCGCCAGGCACGGCATCCGGGCCGCCGGCAAGGCTGCCTTTGGCGTCGATCTGCGGCCTTGGCAGCTTGCCCATGGGCCGGCGCGCCACCACGGAGATGGGTTCATCAGGAAGGCCCCCGCCCCTCGGATCGATCAAAGTGGGCGTGATGAAGAGCATCAGGTTCTTTTGATTGTTCGTGTGAGTCTTGCTTGAGAAAACATAACTGAGAAGCGGAATTTTGCTAAGGAACGGCACGCCAGTGCTGCCCTTTTGTTCTCTTGCCTCATCCAGGCCGCCCACTGCCACAGTGTAGCCATTGTCGACCTCCACGGGGGCGGAATACACACGCGAAGTGGCCACCGGGTACTGGTTGCCGCCGATGAGGGCCTGCGAAATGATGTTGGAGACGGTGATGGACATGTTGAGCAGCACCTTTTCGTTTTCCATCCGCTTGGGCAGGATGTTCAACACCGTGCCGATGGGCAGGTAGGTGATGGACTGGCTGGTGGAGGCCGCGCCACCGCCGCCGCCCACCGACGCCGAACCGGCCAGAATGGGCTGGTTCACCACGCTGCGGATCGCCACCTCACGGTTGTTGAGAGTGATCATGCGCGGATAGGAAGTAGTCTTCGTGTCACTGTCCGACATAAGCGCACGCAGCTTGAAGCTCAGATCCTGGCCGGAGTAGGCCGCCGCCCAGGGGCTGGCACCGTAAAGCCCTGGCGCGAGTTTGGAACCGCTTGCGATGGCCTGGGCAAGCCCGGTGCGCTGGATGGGATTGCTGTTGAGGTCGAGAAGGTTGTTGAGCGAGGAAAAATCGGCCCTGTAACCGCCATCGGAATTGGTCGTGAGCGTCTCCTTGTAAGTCACGCCCCCGCTGGAGTCGACCTTGGGATCCGTGAGCTGGCGGAAGGTGCCTGTCTGGCCGAGGGTGCCACCCCAGTCAATGCCCAGTTCCCGGCTCGGGTCGTGGCTGGTTTCCACAAACTTGACTTCAATGGCGATCAGCGGCTGCTCCTTGTCCGCCGCCTCCAGGTAGCCGGAGACCCACATGTGCTGCAGGCGCGTGGCCACCACATAAAGGG
>FTCC01000729.1_pt1 | contig 12214 bp, 8 predicted proteins | sample 1639481 | NCBI WGS metagenome assembly FTCC01 (sample SAMEA3914864, study PRJEB12502) | metagenome | biome: forest; material: soil | place: USA | collected 2012-03-12 | depth 0.3 m | reverse complement strand
TCATCCTCACCCTCGGCCACGGCTTCGAGCAGGTGCAGCAAGGCTGCAAAACGCCCCGTTTCCTCGCTTGATCAGACAGCCGCGGAATCGAGACTGGATTCGATGTTTCAAACGACCAGCGCCCACGCGGAAACAATGTCTTTGCTATCTTAGCAAAAAATCCGCATATAGTTCCGCTTGAGCACCCGCTTTAAACTCTCTGTGGCGCCTGCCACTACTCAGCTCATGATCGCACGCTTCTCCTTCCGCTCCCTGTCGCTTCCGGCGATCATCTGCACCGCCTTTGTCTCGACTGCCTTTGCCCAAACGATCCAGCCGGTTCCGGGACTGGGGACCAATGCCGCGGTTTCCACGGACCCGTATGCGTTCACGATAAACGCCACCCTCACGCCCTCCTCCGGCACCACGGCCATAAAGCCCACCACCACCTGGATCGAAGTGGGCGTGGTCGTCGGCGGCACGGTGCCGGACACAAGCTGGCAGAAAGGGCCGGTCCACAAGATCACAGGCACGGCGTTCGCCGCCTATTCAGACACCTTTGCCCACCTCCTCCCTGGGTACAACTACTGGGCCCGCGTGGCGGCGCAGTTTGGCACCGCTCCGGTGGTCACCTCCGGCCATTGGCTGTTTTCCATGATGCAGAGCCAGGCGAACCTCTCCGTCACGCCTACGGCCACCTATGTGCTGGCGGCGGAAGGCACGAGCGCGACGCTGGCCGTGACCGCCACCGGCGATGACATCAGCATTCAGTGGCTGAAGGGCACAGTCCCCTTGCCAGGTGCCACCGGCCCCATGCTCACCCTTCCCAATATCACCGCCGCCAACGCGGGTGCCTACACCTGCAAGGTAACCAATCCCGCGCCTGCCCCCCTGGTCAACACCGTCACCACCTCCATCACGCTGGCGGTGGCGAGCGTGACCCCTTACCACCCCGCCGGCACGCCTTTGGAAGCCGTGGAAGGCAGCCCGCTCGCTTTCCCCGCCTCCATCGCGCCCGCCGATGCGAAGGCCACGTACTTGTGGGACGATGGGGTCACGCTAGCCACCCTCGGCACCACCGTCACCGGCCAGAACACCGCCACCTTCACCATCAAGGGCGCCCTGCCCGTCCAGGGCGGAAGCCATGTCTGCAAGGTGACCTCCAGTCAGGCTGGCAACCCGTCCGTGAACGTCTCCACTTTTGTGAACGTGAACCGCAAGCCGTTCTTCACGCTTTTCCCGCCCTACTCCGTGTCAGTGGGCCAGGACGTGGGGAAGGCTGTTCCGCGAGTCGATTTTATCGTCAATGAAATGCCTGCGCGCGGCACCACCAAGACCACCGCCACCATCACCGCCAAAGGGCTGCCAGCAGGGCTTTCGCTGGTCACTGTCGTGGCCAGCGCCGACCAACGAACGATGGTCACCACCGTCGTCGGCCGCCCCACCGTGCCCACGCCCGCGGGGCATCCTGCGATGGTCACCATCACCGCCACCAACGGCTGGGGCAGCAGCATCACCGTCCTCCCCCTCACCGTGAACCCCTTGCCTGCGGCCGCCGTGGGCACTCATGCAGCGATATTTTCCGCCACCCAGCTCAATGCGAACGTGGGCGGGGCGGCCACGCTCACCGTCACCTCCACCGCCGGGTTCACCGGCAGCCTGCAGTTCGGGGGCGCGACCATCCCGTTAACAGGCCAGTTCGTGTATGATCCTGTCGCGCAATCGCTCACGGGCAGCACCCATATTGCCTTCAAGCTGCCCAGCGCCCCCACCATCACCGTGCATGCCACTCTCGCAGCCACGATCTATCTGCTCAACAGTACGTTTCCGTTTCAAATCTCGCTCACCCTGGACAGCGGTCCGCCCAGCTACACTCCCCAGGGGCCCACCGCCTATGCCCAGAACAGCCCGGATGCCGATCCCGCAGCCGCGGCCACAGTTGCCGGCCTGCACAATTTCTACACCATTCCACCGAACCCGCTGCCGGCTGGTGCTCCCGCAGGCTCCAGCTTTGGCACGTTTACCGTCGCCAGCAATGGCACGGCGGCATGGTCGCTCACCCTGGCGGATGGCAGCACCAAGCTCACCGGCAGTTGCGGCTTCGGCGGCCTGCAGGGCAGCGCGTTTTACAAGGTGCTCTACAGCGGGCACGGCTATGTCTCAGCCTCCCTGTTTATCACCCCCAAGGCGACCACAGGCACCTATGACCGCGTGGCGGGCGGCTTTAACTGGATCAAGCTCGCCCCGGCCAGCACGGCGGATCACGGCTATCCCAGCTTCAACTTCAGTCCCAGCATCGCCGGCAGCAGCCAGGTGGTGGTGCCAGGGAACATCCTTTGGGCCCCCGTCACCAGTCCCGCCAAGCTGGATGTGGATCTCTCCCTGGCCGCTGGCGGCCTCAGTGATGCCACCCAGGGGGCGGATTTCAGCGGCATCCCCGCCACGATCACCACCAAGACCTTCGCCACTGTCGTGACTCCGCCCGCCATCGGCATCAACCCCAAGGTGACGCTCACCATCAACAACAGCACCGGCGCAATCAGCGGCGGCTTCACCCTCACGGATGTAGTGGCCGGCAAGCCCGTGGTGCGCAACGTGACCTACCAGGGCCTCACCTCCCTCTTTGACAGCAACGCACGCGGCTTCTTCCTGCTTACCCCGCTCCCCGGCACCGCAGGCCCCACGCCGCAGTCCGGGTTTGTGCTGATGGCGCCGCCAGCTCAATGAATGGATGGGCGAAATTGCCCCTCGCTCCTTGTCATCGCCCGTTTGAGAGGAGCTCTCGGTAACGACTGACGCACCTCACCTTGTCCCCCGCCTGGTGGACGATCTCGTGGGCCTCTGCTTCTGGCGCCGCTTGGAGACCGCCTCGGTTCATTGCTTGATCCGGCGGCCATGAAAGGGGCCGGGATGCGCGGTCCCAAAGGAAACAGTTTCGACTGGCCAACTTATTGAGGCTTGCGCAACAGGCTGGCACCCCGACCTAATTTATGATCCGCCCAACCTCAGGGAAAGCGGGCGGGAAGCATGGCTTCATTCATCAAAAACGGATGTTCCGGACCTGCTCTATTCTCGCTTCGATGGCGCCTTCAACGAAAACCACCGTCCCAACGAAGAAAAGTGCGGCGGCGATGGCCCCCACAAGCATGTTATTCATTCCAAATTTGGAGCGGAAATACATGTAGCCCGGAAACCCAAACATCCACAGAAACAGGGTAAATACTGCCCACCCCACAGGCCCGGTGACTCTCTTTCCAGCCGCAACGCGCGGGTCGATTGCGCTCCCGATGCCAAGCTGGGACGCTTCAACCCCGATCAAGACAGCGCTGCTGACCACAACAATAATCATGATCATGTTCAGCGATGATCCCGGGCCTTGAAGCAGCGACATGTCAGCCACCCAAAACAGGTTTAACAGCGCTCCGACGAGGGGCAGCAGCAGGGCGATCATTCCCAATGTCTCTGAGGGAGGCACGGTAGCCGTGCTCAAGGCCCTTGATGCCTCGGGTGCTGGTGCATCAACGTCAATCCAGGGTGGATTCGCCATCTCAGACTGGGAAACATGCAACGCCTTCACTGAGCCGGAAGCGGTCCTCAGTCGAGCGTCAATCTGATCCAGGCTCAAGATGTCCTGTTCGTTGTCACCGCCGACGCACAACCACCACTGATCTTCCTTGTTGTTGGTGAACAGCCATTCTCGGAGTTGCTTTGTGGTCATGGAATCAACCTAAAAATTTTTGATCGTTGCGGCCTTTTTTTTGCGGCTTCTTTGCTGATGGTCTTGATCGAGTTTCGCAGGTAGTCAATCAGATTCGACGTACGGAAAGTCGTTTTGCTCCGCCATCGCAAACTGCAAAGCCGCACGGCCTTTCCACTGCCGGAATTGGACAACGCCCACCTTCCCCTGTCACCTTTTCATGAGCCCTGCTTTCACTGAAATTGCGTCGGAATTGCAAGTTCTTCACCATCCCTGCTGCGCCTCAAAGGTCTTCATGAAACCTGTCCGCATCTTGCTGAAATCGCTGCGCTTGAAGGCGGGAAAGGTGAAGAGGTAGGACACGGTGTATCCGCCGTGCTGAAAGGCGTGCAGTTCCACCGCCCGTGGATGGGCGATGTTGAACGCGACCTTTGAAGGGGCCATGCCATGGGGGAACTCGCTGCTATCTTGATGATACACAAGGTAGTCCGCCTCGGCGTGCGGGCCGCTGATGGTCTCATGTTCCGCATCGGGATGCTGCTTGACAAGCTCGTCCGCTTCCCTGGCCCTCAAGTCATCGGGGGAGACACTGCTGGCGGGCGTGACCACGATCATGGCGACCAGGGGATAGGTGACGTTGCGGCCGTTTTGATACTCCTCGTTCACACACCGGTACGAGACGCGGATGGAGGCTCCCTTGTTGACGCCGGGGCGCGATCCCAGGCGGCCCAGCGCCGCCACCCGCGGGGCGAACTTGATGCCGCTGGGCTCGTGGGTCAGCAGCCCTTTCATGTCGGCCGCCAGAGGTTTGACGTTGATGGGTCTCTCCACCGCCTTGGGGGCCTCGCAACTGGCCAGAAGCGCCAGCAGCGCCAATGGGGTGAACCGCCACCACGAGGCGCGGGCCGAAGGCCGCCGGCCATGCCACAAGGGCCCGGCACCTGACGTGGTGGCGGCTTGGGGCGTTGTATTCAAGACAAAGAGAAGGAAAGAACTGAGGGAGAACACCGGACGATCATAGCGACTCCAGGAAATCGAGCCAAGCCCGAACTGAGGGACCCAAAAGCCTGCAAAGCCTCGTCAGGCACCCGCTTCATCCCCGGCATCAAGCGCGGCCCACGGGTACATCACGGCCAGGGCTTCCCACATGTCCCGCGCAGCCAGCCGCATCCATTCACTACCCCCAGGAGTTTGGGTGAGGGTGCCTTCCTCGGCGATGGAAGGCCAATCCTCGCGAGCTAGAAAATGCGGGCTCATGCGCACCCGCTCGGAGAGAAACCGCCCGCCTACGGCCTCCTCGATGGGTTTGTGCCTGCTGATCTCGAGCGACTCGCAGAGACCTTTCCAAAACGGATGGCCCGCACAGCTTCCCACCATTCTGTCCGAGATCGCCCGGCCGCCGTCCGGCAGTTTTTTGACCTCGAACAAGAGCCTCTTCCAGCGCAGCTCCGGCTCAAGCGAGCGGAGGGCGATCAACGATGGCATCACCGCCACGCCGCCCAGGCGGGAGAGCACGAGCCAGCGTCCGGCAAGCAGCCGGTGCTGGTCCGAGGGATAGTCAAAGAAGGTGGCGGCAAAGCCGGGCACGTTCTTCTCAATCCATGCGGCCAGCCGCACTGGCGTCCATTTAACAACGCGCCAGGGCTTCCCGTGGTGCCGCTTCCATGAATGAGCTGCGAGGCCCTGAGGAAGGGGCTCCTCGCCGGCTTCAAAGAGGTGGATCACACGGGGAATTTCCTGGTCAAACGCGGGTTGTTTCTCAAGGAGGGAACGCCCTTCCGGGAGCCATCGAAACCCGGCCCTGGAGATCTCCTCATCCACCGGCGGAGATGTTTCAAAAGCCGGCACAACAACAATGCCGCGGGGGTGGAGCCGCCCACCGAGGGAACCAAGCTCCTCCATGGACGGGCCGGCGGCCCCGAGATGCAAGATAAGGTCAATCAGGGCGCCGTCCGGGCCGGGCCTAACATCCGTGTGCAACACACATTCAAGCCCCTGGCAGGCCAGGGCGATGGCTTGCAGCAGGCCTTCAGCAGGCTGGCCTCCGGCAGTCCCTATGTGCCTGCCCCCTCGTTCCGCAAGTTCGCAAAGACCTTCGCCAAGGCCTTGTGGAATTGCTTCCAGGGCCAGGTCATCCAGCGCATTGAGCCGCCTTTCCACCATCTCTCCATCCGTCTGCAGCAGGCTGTCCGCATACTTCAGCAACATGTTCACCTCGCGGCAGTTTTCAATGTAGCTGTGCCACCAGTAATGGGCGGCGAAGGGCGGCTCCCCCCACCGCTGCACATCAGCCTCCTCCTCCAGCAGCCGAACCTGCTTTCCCCTCCGCCAATCCTCGGTGCGCACCAGTTTTTTGTACCGGGGCCGCTCCTCGAAGTTGACGAAGACATTCGGCAGCGGATGCACCAGCCGCCACGGCATTTCACAGATTCCCAGAAGCTCAAGATTACGGTTGCCCAGCTCGATGATCCGGGTGAGCAGGCCCGGGCCTGTCGCATCCACGGCATCGTCTTTCGCGTAGCCCGAGATGAGCTGCCTTTCGAGCGCATCCAAGACCAGGCGGAAGAATTTCGCCCGAGGCTTGGCGATCATGAAGGCATTCAGCCACATGGGCCGCCCTTGGTAATGAGCCCGCTCGTGAGAAGGATGGTCCCGGCCAAGCATCACCTCCCACTCACCCCTTGCGCAAAAGGCAATCAGGTCATCCAGCGGCCGCAGGCATTGCATGTCCAGGTCGGCATAAACACCGCCATGAATGTACAGCACCGCCACCCGGAAAATGTCGGCGCGAAGGATGCCTTTTGGGTAAGCAAGATACGTGGGCAGAAACTCCGGCAGCCGCTCACCGATCAGCTCCTCACACTCGGCATCCGTCCAGAGACGCTGCTCCCAGCCCGGATTCCATTTGCGGAACGAATCCACGCAGGCGGAAAGCGGCCAGCGCAAATGGGGGTGCTTCCACGTTTGGTGAATCAGGCGTGGCACGCACGCCTCACTCTGCACAACCGCTTGGACCGCAGTTCTCGCACTTGGAGTCGGAGCCGCAGGAGGAGGATTCGGCAGAAGGGGTGCCAAGGAGGGCATCGGGTTCATCAGAGTCAGTTTCCGCACCCCAGTCCCAGGAGTCGAGGTCGATCTCGCCGTCGCGCGTGAATTTCTCCGGGAAGTAGGTGCGCATTTTTTGGCGCAGCCAGAGCGCCCTCTCCATGGAGGCCCGCCGGCGGTCGCATTCACGCTCGGTGGGATCGGCCAGATGGCCGTCCTTCTTCGACAGCAGCCAGGCGCAGCCGCCCCCGCAATAGTCGCGAATCCAGCAGGAATGGCAGCGGTTCGTGGCGTTGCCGTTGAGCTTCAGGTAGTAGGCCATGGTCTTCTCCCGGTCCAGGCCGCCGGCAGCCACGTTGCCTATGATGTAGTTCTCCATCCCCTCGTACCTGTGGCAGGGGAAGATGTTGCCCTTGTTGTCCACCACCTGGGTGTTGCGCGCCACCCCGCAGGTCACGCCTTTCAGCCCATGAGGGCTCAGCGGCATCACCGCCTTCTTGAGCTGCAGGCGCTCGAAAAAGGTCGTCTCCTTGCCATCGATGAGCTTGTACACCGTTTGCGCCATGCCTTTGGAAATCTCCTCATGCAAGGCGTCCACCTGTTCCTCGGTCATTGAGGAAGGCGACGGATCTCCATGCGAGAGAGGCTCGATGGCGCCCACGCCGATCACCTTGAAGCCGAGGGAGGCCAGGTACTCCCCCACCGCCTTCCAGTCATGGTGCTTGTTGGTGAGGTTCGCCCGGATTTTCATCGGGTTGAGGCCCAGCTCTTCGTAGCGTTTGTTCGCGTACAGGGCGTTTTGCAGGATCACGTCGTACACGTCCTCCCCGCTCATGCTCGGGCGGTTGTAGTTGTGCATTTCCTTCCACCCGTCGAGGCTCACGAACAAAAGGAACTTCTCCTTCGCGATGAAGTCCGTGATCTCGGGCGTGAGCAGCACGCCGTTGGTGATGAGCTCGAACAGAAACGTTTTGGAAGTGGTGCGCTCCAGCTCCCGGCAGTACTCCACCACCTGTAGAATCACCTCCCAGTTGAGCAGGGGCTCGCCGCCAAAAAAGGTCACCTGCAGCTCAGGGCGGTTGCCGGAATTGCGCACCAGATGATCCACGGATTCCTTGGCCATCTCCCAGGGCATCAGCGTCCCCTTTTGGTTCGATCCGTTGCGCCAGGCATAGCAGTACCTGCAGCCAAGGTTGCAGCCCTGCGCCATCAGCAGTTGAACTCTGCGCGGCCGGTGCTCCGCCAGCATCTCGATCATCTTCAGCTGCTCGTCGTGATCCACCTTCTCATAGCGGAAAAAGCCCAGGCTTTGGAGATGCTCAAGAGTGCCGACCACCGCATCCTCCTCAAACCCGGGAACCGACCGCTTGCAGAGCCGTACCGTCTCGGCAACGGAAAACCCGGCCCCCAGCAGCGACAGCATGGTGAAGGACATCTCGTCCAGCCCGGCCACCGTTCCCGTGGCACGGTCAAACAAAAGCTTGTCGCCTTCAAACTCAAAGACCCGGAAAGACCTGGGGTCTATGGAAAGGCTTTCAGCCTCATCGTCCAGATGGACGGAGCAATCTGTATCGTCTAAAGTGGTGCTGTTCATGACTGCAAAGCTTGAATCTAGCCGTTGTCCGGGTCTTCTCCGAAGCCGTTGACACACTGGGGAATCGGGCCGTAAGGCGCCTCGCCATCATCATCGGGATCTGTCGCCCCGTTTTGCAGGTTCAACGTTTCACCGCAGTGATGATCAGGCGACCAGATGCCCTCGGGATTGGAGCCATCCGAGCATGACTGGTCCGCATTGCCGGAGGAACCCGACGCCACGCGCTGGCTGTTGGGCTGGCAGGATTCATCCGGATCAAACTTTCTGGCGGGATCCGTGCCGTTGTTGCAGTTGCCGTCCGAATTGGTGGTGACGTACTGGCCCTTGGCGGTGCAGCCTTGGTCCTTGTCATCCCCCAGGCGCTGGTCGCAGGCATGGTCGTCGTCACCCGCCTTCTTGCACAAGGCATCGGGCCCCTCATACGTGGTTCCCTGGGCACCGCAGTTGTGCGATGGCTCCTTGTTCTCCGCGTTGGAAAGCGAAGGAATGATGTCCAGCAGCGAAATGGAGATCGTGCAGGAGACCCCGCGCTTGAGAAAGCGCCGCCGGTTGAGAGAGGACGGGATGTTTTGCATAAGGATGGATGGCTGTTCTGAAAGTTCGGCGGCAGGTCACAGCGACGGCTCGATGTCCATTTTGATCTGCTCCAGCAAGGACGTGAGTTGCGGGGACGAATGCTTGCTTGGGTCGTTGCCGAACTGCCTGACCCACCGGTCGGCCTCAACGGCATATTGATGCAGCTCGCCGCTCTTGAAGTAATTGTCCCGGTACAGTTCAAGCACCCTGGACTTGAACGACATTTCCCATTCCGCCTGCATCACGGTGACGACTTCGGGCGGCAGCCCGTAGGTCTGGACGTCCCCTTGCAGGGACTGCTCATATTGAGGTATGCGCCTTTCCACCAGCGCCTTGAATGCCTGATAGCTTTGCGGCACCTCCCCTTTGGCACCCTGGGTGGGATACCCTGCCTCCACGTCGCTCGGGCCGAGCATGCTGGAAATCATCTGCTTCAGCCCGGTGTTTTCAAAGACGCTGGTGAGAATGGAGGCAAATGCCGGGTCAGAACTGACCTTGGAGATGGCCTGCGCCTGGGTCTTCTTGCCAATCTGCCGGAAGTGGGCGGACATGAACTCCGGGTTTGCCTGCCTGAAGGCAAGAAACGCCTCCTTCGTTTTCGCATCCAAATGCTCCCAGGCAGGCTCCGATGGCATGCGGGAGGCGATGCCCGTCAGGATGGGAATTTCCGGGTGCTGCTTGAGCAGGTTGGAGCGGGCGGTCATGTAACGCTCCCAGGACGCCTTCAGCTCGCTCTGATTGCGCGCCTCCAGCTCCTTCGCAGACAGGGGACGCGGAGCGGACTGCGCGGAAGGCAAGGATCCCGCGGCGTTCGTCTTGGCGGTCCCGCCCGCCGCCACGGTTGCGCTTGCGGAACCCGCAGGCACACCCCCGCCCACGGGAGGGACTTGGTTGCCGCTGCCGGCATGCCAGCCCATCCACCCAAAGGCGAGCAGACAAGCCAGCAGGACCACCAACAACAGGTGTTTTCTAGCTCTGGCCAAAAGCTTGTTCATGCATCTGAAAAACAGGGAATTTTGTAAACAGTTCTCCGCTCGTCATAAAGGTCATTTACCGGACCATTTTTATGATTGAATACCCAAAAACACGCGGTGTTGTCAATATTTGAACTCATGTCGAAAGCAAATTTTTTCAAATTCCACACCTTTACTTTAGTCTTTCAATTTATATTTTCGCCCACGTTAGCCCTTATACCACCGCCTTGGTACCTTATGGAGGCTTGCGCAACTGGCTGACACCGGCGTACTGGGCACCGCCCTCAGAAGTGCCCGACGAGGGCGGGCCGCCCTCAGTACTCCAACCCCGTCTCTTGTCAGGCATTGCCCCCGCCTGTCCAGTTCATGAGGGGGAAAGCCAAGTCGGAAGACCATTGACTGAGTTCAAGTAAGGGCAGGCGCTCTGAGCAGACTTCGCCCCACGACACGTTCCGCTCGCCAAGCACCTGTTCTCATGTACAGTACAGCGACGACCCGCTTGAAGGCCAGAACGAGGTTCCAATGCCTCTCAGGCTTGGAACAAACAGCCGGTGGCCTGGAACCCAGGCTAAGGCCAACCAAATCCGACCAAATCCGACAAAAACAGCCTCATGTCGCGTGCCTGAAACTGAGGACGTGAAATTTGAAACTCCTTCCTTCGCGCGCTTCCTTCCCACTTTTCACCTCCGGCTTCCCCACTTCACTTGACGCTCCCACCCTTCCCCCTACTTTGCCGCTCCCTCCCTGCGGCTGAATGAAGGCCGCTCGCACCGCTCCCCTACCGTTGTCATGAACATCCACGAATATCAGGCCAAGGAACTGTTTGAGAAGTACGGCGTCGCCACGCCCAAAGGCATTGTTGCCAGCACCGCTGAAGAAGCCGGGGCCGCCGCCAGGGAACTGGGCGGGGCCGGGCTGGTGGTGAAGGCCCAGGTGCACGCGGGCGGCCGCGGCAAGGGCACCTTCAAGAACGGCTTCAAGGGCGGCGTGCACGTGATCAACACGGCTGAAGAGGCCCAGGACATCGCCGGCAAGATGCTGGGCCAGACGCTGGTGACCCACCAGACCGGCCCGGACGGCAAGCTGGTGAGCAAGGTGCTCATCGCCAAGTCCGTGGACATCACCAAGGAGTTTTACTTCGCCGTGCTGTTCGACCGCGCCACCAGCAGCCACGCCGTCATCGCCAGCACCGAGGGCGGCATGAACATCGAGGACGTGGCGGCCAACACGCCGGACAAGATCATCAAGGAGTTCGTGCACCCCACCATCGGCCTGCAGCCCTACCAGTGCCGCAAGATCGCTGCCGAGCTGGGCCTGCGCGGCGCGCTCATGAACCAGGCGGTGAAGCTCTTCACCGCCCTGTTCAACCTTTACCTGAAGAGCGACTGCGCGATGGTGGAAGTGAACCCCCTGGCCCTGACCAAGGACAACCAGCTCGTGGCCCTGGACGCGAAGTTCGGCTTCGATGACAACGCCCTGTACCGCCACCCGGAAATCGTCGCCATGCGCGACAAGTCCGAGGAAGATCCGCGCGAAGTGGCGGCCAGCGAGTACAACCTCAACTACATCGGCCTGGACGGCAACATCGCCTGCCTGGTGAACGGCGCGGGCCTGGCCATGAGCACGATGGACATCATCAAGCTCCACGGCGGCGAGCCCGCGAACTTCCTCGACGTGGGCGGCGGCGCCACCAAGGAACAGGTGACGGCGGCCTTCAAGATCATCCTCGGCGACGCCCAGGTGAAAGGCATCCTGGTCAACATCTTTGGCGGCATCATGGACTGCAAGATCATCGCCGACGGCATCATCGCCGCCGCGCAGGAGACCAGCCTGAGCATCCCGCTGGTGGTGCGTCTGGAAGGCAACAACGTCGAAGCCGGCAAGGCGGCCCTCGCTAGCAGCGGCCTGGCCATCACCAGCGCCGACGGCCTCACCGACGCCGCCGAGAAGATCGTCGCCGCCGTCAAGGCCGCCTAACAACTCTCGAATGAAAATGCTAGCAGTCGCCTTTAGTTTCGCCTTTTCCGCCCTCCAGGCGGAAGACCGCGTTGCTGACCGTCTGCCAGGCTTCATCAAAGACCTCGAGAAAACCCTTCAAACGACGGAGTCGAAAGAGCAGAACGAAAAGTTTGCTCTTGCCGTGGGAGCCTTTGAAAAAGAGCTCTCTCCGATGACGCTGGAGCAACTGGCGCAGTATGCGTTGAAGCACGCAGACGATGAAGATGGCACCGGCTGGGCTTTGCTGCCCGTCTTCGTGCTTCGTAACCGTTTGGACGTAGTTGCCCAGATCGCCACCCTCACCCTTTCCAAGGCGCCGGAAGATCGCGAGTACCGAATGTGGAAATGGTG
>FTCC01000834.1_pt1 | contig 12308 bp, 6 predicted proteins | sample 1639481 | NCBI WGS metagenome assembly FTCC01 (sample SAMEA3914864, study PRJEB12502) | metagenome | biome: forest; material: soil | place: USA | collected 2012-03-12 | depth 0.3 m | reverse complement strand
TGCGAGACGTCGTCGCGCTTTTCTTCCTTGCGCGGCTTGCGGCCCACCAGGCCGAATCCGCGGCAGGTCTTGCACCAGCCGTGCGGGCTGTTGAAGGAGAACAGCCGGGGGTCCAGCTCCTCGAAAGACCAGCCGCAGGAGGGGCAGCTCATCTCCGTGTTCATGATGTGGATGCTCTTGTCCGGCAGGCGCAGCTTCAGCGTGCCCTTGCCCATCTTGAGCGCCTGCTCCACCAAGGGGCGCAGCACGCCGGCGGTGGAGTTCTTGTCCGTGCGGCCCACCACCGCATCGATGGTGTGTTCCTTGAAACGCTCCAGTCGCTGGAAGTTCAGCGTGTCCTTGAAATCACCGTCCACCAGCAGCGTCTCGATGCCGTGCTTGCGGGCGTTCTCCGCCACGTCGGTATGAAAGCCTTTGCGCGCCTTGATGAGCGGCGCCATGACGTGCAGCATGCCTTTCTTCGCATGCACCGCGATGGCATCGACAATGGCCTGCGTGCTCTGCTTCTTCACCGGAATGTGGCACTTGGGGCAGTGCTGGGTGCCGAGCTTGGCGAAGAGGAGGCGCAGGAAGTGATACACTTCAGTCACGGTCGCCACGGTGGACTTGCCGCCGCCGCGCGAGATGCGCTGCTCGATGGCCACGGTGGGCGGCACGCCGCTGATGAGGTCCACATCGGGCTTCTCCATCTGCTCGACAAAGGTGCGGGCATACACCGACATGCTGTCGAGGAACCGCCGCTGGCCTTCGGCAAACACCAGGTCGAAGGCGAGGCTGGACTTGCCGCTGCCGCTCAGGCCGGTGACCACGACGAACTCATCGCGCGGAATCTCCAGTGAGATGTTTTTGAGGTTGTGCTCGCGGGCGCCGCGGATGCTGATCGTGTTTCCTGTTCTTGATTCTTCGTTCTTGGTGCTTGGTTTGGTTTTGCCATACACCGCTCTCGCTTCGGCTAGCTTGTTGTTAGCTTTTGAGCCAAGGACATCGCGCAAGTAGCGGCCCGTGTGGGATGCCTCGCATGCGGCGACTTCATTCGGCGTGCCGGCGACGACCAATGAGCCGCCGGCGGAGCCGCCTTCGGGGCCGAGGTCGATGATCCAGTCGGCGCACTTGATGACTTCGAGGTTGTGCTCGATCACCAGCAGGCTGTGGCCTTCGTTGGCCAGGCGTTGCAGCAGCTTGATGAGCAGGGCGATGTCATCGAAGTGCAGACCGGTGGTTGGTTCGTCGAGCAGCAGCAGGCTCTTGGCGTCGGTGGAGGAGGTTTCCAGCAGGTGGCCGATGAGCTTCAACCGCTGCGCTTCACCGCCCGAGAGGGTGTTTAGCGGCTGGCCCAGGCGCAGGTAGCCCAGGCCCGCTTCGTTGAGCATGGCGAGCTGGCGCACCACGTTCGCCGCCTTTTTGGTGGTGGCGGCCGGGGCGGGGGAGATGGCGATCTTGTGGAACCAGGCCACCGCATCCTCCACGGTCATGCACAGCACTTCGTGGATGTTCTTGTTTTCGAGCTGGAGCTTCAGCGCGGGCGGCTGGTAGCGCTTGCCTTCGCACTCGGGGCAGGTCACATACAGGTCGCTGAGGAACTGCATCTCGATCTTCTCGAAGCCGTTGCCCATGCAGCGCTCGCAGCGGCCCTCGCCGGAATTGAAGCTGAAGAAGCCGGGCGTGATGCCCTGCGCCTTGGCGTCCTCGGTCTCGGCAAACAGGGTGCGGATATGGTCGAACGCTCCGACAAACACCGCCGGAGTGCTGCGCGGGGTGCGGGCGAGCGGCGACTGGTCCACCATCACTACGCTGCCGGCCTTTTCGTGGCCGATGATCTGGCCCACCTTGCCGGGCTCCTCTTCACAGACCTCGCCGCGCAGGCGCTGCAAGTTCCGGTACAGCACGTCGTGCACCAGCGTGCTCTTGCCGCTGCCGCTAACACCTGTGATGCAGCAAAAAACGCCGAGTGGAATGTCCACATCCAACTTGCGCAGGTTGTTCTGACGCGCGCCCTTGATCTTGAGCCATTGCTTGGGTGTGCGTTGCTTTGTGGGCACGGCAATGCTTTTGCGGCCGAAAAGGTAGTCGCCGGTGAGCGATTCCTTGCAGCCTGGCAGGTCCGTCATGGGGCCACTGAAGACCAGCCGGCCCCCCTTCTCGCCACGGCCGGGGCCGATGTCGATGAGGTTGTCCGCCGCCTTCATCACCGACTCCTCGTGCTCCACCACCAGCAGCGTGTTGCCCTTGTCGCGCAGGCCTTCCATCACGCCGATGAGCCGGCCGATGTCGCGCGGGTGCAGGCCGATGCTGGGCTCGTCGAGAACGAAAAGCGTGTTCACCAGCGAGGCGCCCAGGCAGGTGGTGAGGTTCACGCGCTGCAGCTCGCCGCCGCTGAGCGTGCGCGTCTGCCGGTTCAAGTCCAGATAGCCCAGGCCCGCGCGCTCCAGGTAGCTGAGGCGCGAGTCAATTTCCGTGCTCAGCAGCTTGGCCGCCTGGTCGCCTTCCTTCACCTGCCAGCCCTGCACCGTCGGCAGCAGTTCGGTGATCGGCAGCTTCCACAGGTCGGCGATGGTGTGCGGGCCGATGCGGTAGTTGTACGCTTCCTTTTTCAAGCGGCCGCCGCCGCAGTCGGGACACTCGGTGTAGGCGCGGTAGCGGCTGAGGAACACGCGCACATGCATCTTGTAGGCGCGCGATTCCTGCCACTTGAAGAAGCCGCGCACGCCATACCATTCGCCGCGCTTGTGCGCTTCCTCGGGGTCGTCGCGGGTGCCGTTGATGAGCCATTCGCGGTCAGCCTTGCTGAAGTCTTCAAACGGCTTGGTGATGTCCACGCCGCGCTTCAGCGCCGCGGTGATGAGATCGGTCTGGCACTCCGCATACGTGCTGCCGCCAAAGGCGCGCACGAGGCCTTCCTCAATGCTCAACGACTCGTCCGGGATCGCCTTGCCCATGTCCAGCCCCAGCGTCTTGCCAAAGCCGCGGCAGGTGGGGCATGCACCAATCGGGTTGTTAAAACTGAACAGCCCTGAAGTCGGCGCGGGCAGGCTGATGTCGCAGTGCGCGCAATGCCAGCCAGTGGAGTAGCTGAGGATCTGCGTAGCCTCGCCTTCCGGCACCACCGAGACCTGCCCCTTGCCAAAACGCAGGGCCGCTTCCAGTGCCTCGCTTAGGCGGGCCTGCGAGGACTTGTCCAGCGCCACGCGATCTTGCACGACAAACACGCGCGCCGGCAGCTTACGGTCCTTCATTGCCGCCCCGGCCTCGTCCAGCCGGATCACTTCGCCGTATAGCCAGATGCGCAGGAAGCCCTGGCTTTGGAGGAAGCTGGCGAAGTCCACCGCATCCGCATCCTTTGGCACCGGGATGCCGAAGACGATGAGCGCCACCTTGCCCGCGTGATTTTTGAGCAGGTCGGTCTGGATGCTCTCCGGCGTATCTGGCCGCACCGGCAGGCCGCACTCCGGGCAGAAGCCCTCTGCCAGGCGCGGGAAGATCATTTTGAGGTAGTCATTGATCTCCGTGATGGTGCCCACCGTGGAGCGCGTGCTGCGCACGTTGTTCGCCTGCTCGATCGCGATGGCCGGCGGGATGCCCTCGATGCTGTCCACCTGTGGCTTGTCCATGCGCTCGAAGAACTGCCGCGTGTACGGCGAGAACGTCTCCACATAGCGCCGCTGGCCTTCCGCGTAGATTGTGTCAAACGCCAGCGACGACTTCCCCGATCCGCTCGGCCCGGTGATGACGTTGAGCTTCCCCACCGGCAGATCCAGGTCGATCCCCTGCAAGTTGTTCTGCCTCGCCCCCCGGATGCGGATCACATCGGACGGCGCTTTGGGCTTGGGCGGAGCGGTCTTGGCAGAGGAACGTTTGGGCATGGGCGTGGAAAGGAGGTACGCTTGGCGGGGTAGAGAGGGAGCGATGGAACGCAAATGGTGGAAAGGAGAGATGGAAATTTATTTTGGGAGCAAGCTTGGAAGGCCTGCCGTCAGCATGGGCCAAATTTTTTCACTTGGATCCGGTCGGATTAGGTCGGATCGGGCTGGATTGTCCTCCTTTGAGACGGAGAAAAGAAAGGGGCTTGGTGGGAAAGCGGTGTCATGTCGACTCCTGGGGATCACGGGCTGAAAAGTCCACTCTTTAGTGGATGAAAAAGAACTCGTGACACAACGGGGAGGAACGGGCCTATTAGGGTGGTCTTTGAGCAACCCTGCCTTCGTGCGCTCCAGGCGGCAATCTGTGATCAACGGCCATTTACTGAACAATCTCAGCGGATCAATGAACCCGATTATCGACGCATTCGCCAGTCAGTCAGACTGTCATTTGGAGCTCCGGGACCTCAGCATGATCGAGGACTGGACTCATGGCCGGAAGCTGCCTGAGTTGGTGAACCAGTTTTTTGCGATGATTTCGGGAGGATCTTTTGCGGTGCAGCCGCGCTCCGTCTTTCATTTCCGCCAGGACCCTTTTAAGCAGAGCATCAACGAGCAATTCGGTGAAACCGATTTGGGGCGCTTTCTGCGCTACGACCTCTGCTTTCTCTTTGCTGAAGAGGAGGGTGAAGAAAATGCTTTTGGCATTGATTTAAACGAAGACCGCTTTGGCGAGATCTTTCTTTATGAGGGCGAAGGATGGAGAGCTTCGACCCACTGCAATTACATGTGCAAAGATTTTGCCGAATTTATCGAGGGCTTCACCTATGCTACTGATGAGCCTCCCCTCTCTCAATCCACAGCGCACAGAGTCATTCGGGACTTGGAACCTGTGATTAAGGATGGGGACAGGGAGGAGGCGTTGATCATGTCGAAAATTCGTCCCAAAACGATGGAATAGCGTGTGCTGCAGGCGGCTTCCTTGAAGCCACCTTAGTGCTCATCGGCCTCGGCCGAGATTAACCGTCCGAACAAACTCATCGTGAGTCATCGGCTCCACTGCGCCTGACGTGAATTCTGCGTCCCGTCGCATCACCTCATCGTCGTCCAACTGGCAAGCCGTCCCCGGCAAGGTAGCGATCAGGTGGGATGCGAGAGATGCGCGTTCTGCAGGCTGCAAGGCAAAGGCGAGTTGCTCGATTTCAGCAAAACTTGGCATGCAGCGAAGGTAACGGCACCGCAGTCTAGCTCAAGGAGGTTTTACTCTGACCGAAGCGCTCTGTGCGATATTGTGAGGTCGTAAATTTCAACGCAGGGGACTTTTCAAAAGCCGCGATCAGGAGCGGCGTCCGAACTTCGTGTGTCCCCCACATCCCGCCACTCCCGCCTTTCCCAATCATACCCCTCCAAAGCCGCAAACCGCCGTTTGTAGTCATAGCGGCTGGGGCCGCGGGTGCCGAAGCCTTGATAGAGCCAGCGTTTGCGGGTGGCTTGGGCGAGCTCGATTTCTTTGAGGAGGGTGAGGATGCCGAGGCTGCGTTTTTCGTATTCGGGCTCGAAGATGGCGTACACGCTGGAGACGGCCTCGACGCCGATGTCGAGGAAGCTGACGGCGATGAGTTCGTTCCCGAGCCAGGCCTTGATGGCGGCGCATTCGCAAGGGAGGTAGGCGGGCTCGGCGCTGAAGAAGGCGTCGAGGCTGCCGGGCTTGTTGTCATCGAAACGTTCGCTGTGGCGGGCGAACATGGTGTGGATGGCGTCGTCGAAGATGGCGGGGCTTACTTCCCAGCGAACATCGGCGTTTTGGCGGCATACGCGGCGCTGGCTTTTGCTCATCTGGAAGCGCGCGAGGTCCATGCGCAGGGGCACGATTTCCTGCTCCACTCCTGCCATGACGCAATGGGTGTAGCGGAAGAAGCAGTGGCCCTGGTGACGCCAGCCTTGGGACCATAGGAAGTCCATCGTCGCCGCAGGGACTTGCGGCGCCAGGAAGGCTTCATCGAGGCGGGCGGCGGACATGGGTAGCGCTGCTACATGGGGAAGCACGCCGGAGGCTGCCTGTCCATGCAAAAGCGGCTCGAAGGTGACTCAACCTCCGGCTGACACGGGAAATTTGCGTGTTTACAACTCTGCCCAGAGGAGTGCTTCAGGGTTCGTTGTGCGTCGTTTTAGCGCGTGGGGTGGCGGAGGTCCACACGTGGAACTGAGTCCAACTCCACGCGCTAAAGCGACGCACAACGAGCAAGCTGCGCCGCGCGGCCCTGCCGGCACCACAGGCGCAGTTACCTCCAGCTTCACACTGCGTGGCGCGGTTTTCCACTCTGAGGGCGGGCACTACTCATTGGGACTCGATGGATTGCGCTTCAGTTTGTGGCACGACGGAAGTCATGGCGATGAAGCGCGCACGACGAACCCTGAAGCAAAAAATAACGCCCCTTCACGGGCTGGCCGTAAAGGGGCGTTGAGGCAAGTGAGGCTGGCAAAGGGGCTTACTTCATCATCTCAGCCACCTTGTCCTTGATGGCGGCGGTCCAGATTTCGTAGCCCTTGGCATTGGGGTGGAGGTGGTCGGGCATGATGTCGGTGGAGAGGGTGCCGTCGGGCTCCAGGAATTTCTTGCCGATGTCGAGGTACTGGATCTTGGAGCCGTCGGCGAATTTGGCGATGAGGGTGTTGGTGGCCTCGTTGGTCTGGCGCAGCTTGTCCTGTTCATTGTCGCCGCGGGGGAAGATGCCGAGGAGCAGGATCTTGGTGTCGGGCATCTTCTTTTGCAGGTGATCAAGGATGGCCTTCACGCCTTCGGCGGTGTCTTCCGGGGAGCTGTGGTAGATGGCGCCATTGAGCTCCTTCTGAGGTTTGCCCACGTGACCGGTGTTGTTGGTGCCGATCATGAGGACGATGAGCTTGGGGTGCAGGCCGTCGAAGTTGCCGTGCTCCAGGCGCCAGAGCACATGCTCCGTGCGGTCGCCGCCGATGCCAAAATTCGCAGCTCCCAAGGGGGCCCAGGACTTGGCCCACTCTTCGCCGCCTTTCTTCTTGCCCACGGGTGCCCAGCCGGCGGTGATGGAATCGCCCAGGAACACCAGCGGAGCTTCGCCCTTCTTGGAGATTTCATTGAAGGACTCATGCTGCTTCATCCACCCGCCTTCGCGTGGCACGGGGTAGGTGGCGAGGTTCTTTGGGAGTTCGTCAGCGACGGCGAAGGCGGCCAGACCCAGGCAGACCGCAAACAGAGAGAGGAACGGAGGCTTCATAGAGGCGGCGATGTTGGGTGAATCCTGCCTGGGGCTCAAGCTTGAAAAGGGCGGAAAACCGGCTTCGCTTTCCCGGGCCCTCTTTTTCGCCGAGTTCATGCGGCAAAAAGCAGGCAGGAGACTGTTTGCCGTGGCAGCCCGCCAAAGCGAAAAGATGAAAACATAAGCAGATGACATTAGTGTCATTTGTGGAATGGCGTTGACGTCTTTTGTCTCAATGACATCTGCTTATCGTGTTTGTCCCTTATGGTGGGTTTTTCTGGTACCTCAGGCCTGATGGCTGCTGTTCGACTGGCAGCCTGGGGGATCCTATGCATTGGCGGATCGCTGCTGCTGCTGCGCAATCACAAGCAGGCGCATGCCGTCGAGGCGGTTGAGCGCCCTGCCTTGACAAGGGAGCAGCCGTTGGAAGCCAACGTGTGCGCGGCCATGGATGCGCTGGATGTGCAGGGGGCCATTGACCGCCTGCGCTCCACGAGACCGGAGTATGTGGGCATTGGGAATTCCATGCTGTTCACCCGCCTGGGCAGGACGCAGGCCGAAGTGGAACAGTTCAACAAGCTCACGGGACACAATTTTTGTTTCATCCTGCGAGGCGGATCGGCGTCCGCGGCGTGGTATCTCACACTGAAGAACGTGGTGGCGGCCAGCGGGGTGCGGCCCAGGATGGTGTTCTTTTTTTTCCGCGACACGGAGCTGACCTCACCGAACGCCAACACCACGGGCAAGTTTGCGGGCTACCTGAACAGCTTGCGCGGCGCCAGTGAGCCGGTGCTGGACCGCCTGCTGCAGCTCGCACCGGTGAACGAAGGCTGGTTCGATGGCACGGTGAACCGGACGGCCTGGTGGCTGACGGGGCCTGGGGGTGTCTTCAACTACTCCTCCCAGGCCGACAAAATCCAGCAGCGCCTCACCCGGATCGCGATGCAGGCAGGTGGCGGCAGGATCTTGAAGACCAAGGGCCAGAAGGTGCTTACGGACAGGTTTGCCCTGGACCGCCTGCGCCCGGACCTGGCGGCCGACATGGCCTGGCCTGATGACGGCAACAATGACCCTAACGCGACCTTCAGCACCCAGTTTTTCAATCAAGAGCAGGCCAGCTTTCTGCCGGCGATGATGGACGTGGCCCGCGAGAACGGGATCAAGCTGCTGTTCTTCCGCGTGAAGCGCCGGCCCGAGGCGGACGGGGGTGTGACGGCGAGCGAACCCGACCAGATGCGCGGCTATGTGAAGCGGCTGCAGCACTGGATCGAGGAGCGTGGCGGCCTGCTCTACGACGAGACCTATGACCCAAACATCCGGCTGGAAGCCTACAATGACGGTGACCACATCGGTGAAGGGCACCGGGACTGGTATCGCAAGTACTTCTGGCAGCGTGTGGCCCCGATGTTTCCCTGAACTGCGGGACGCAATCCCCATTCCATTGACTCGTTCTGGCCGCCGCAACAGTTTGTTTGAAGCCCGGTGAGACGGGGCGATTTTCGTGAGTGCTCCCATCATGCCGCAGTCTTCCAGCTCTACTTCATTCGCCGCCCAACGAAATGGGCAGGCGGCTTTCCGGCTGCTCTCCTGGCTGCTGGCATGCGCGATCGTGCCTTTGCTGGTGCTGCGTTCGCGCCGGACAGGCGCGGGAGAAACGATGGCAAGCGTTGTGGATTCCCGCACCACAGGGGCTGCCGCGGCCGGGACGTCGCAGGGCTCCAGCATTGCCGCCGGCATGCTGGACGTGCCGGCGGTGATTGAAAAGCTGCGCGCTGAGCAGCCGGAGTACATCGCCATCGGCAACTCGATGATGTTCTCGCGGTTCGACATGACGCCGGAGAAGCTCAATGCGCTGACCGGCCACAAGTTCTTCTTCATCCTGAGGGGAGGATCAACGACGGCGGCGTGGTATCTGACACTGAAGAACGTGGTGGCGGCCAGCGGGGTGCATCCCAAGCTGGTGTTCTTTTTCTTCCGCAACACGGAGCTGACATCGCCGCTGGTGAACACGGCGGGGCAGAACGCGCCCTATCTTAACAGCTTGCGCGGCCCCAAGGAACCGCTGGTGGACCTGCTGCTCCAACCGCCGCCGGCCCGCGATGGTTTGTTCGATGGCTTGGTGGACCGGGTGGGCCTGTGGCTGGACGGTCCGCATGGAGTGTATCACTACGCCGGTGCGAAGGATGCTGTGCAACAACGTCTGTCAAACCTGGCCATGAAGGCAGGCGGGTTGAAGGGCCGCCGCCTGGCGGTGCAGGACCGTTTCAGCCTCACCCACCTGCGCTACGATGTGCCGGCGGACATTTCGGCAAACGACGAAGCCAAGGATGGAACCTTTGATCCCTACCAGTCGCTAAGCAAGGACTACGTGAATCCTGAGGAGCACAGCTTCCTGCCGCCGATCATGGATGTGGCGCGCGAGAACGGCTACAAGCTGCTGTTCTTCCGCGTGAAGCGCCGCCCGGATTCGCCCGACGGTATTGCCGTCAGCGAACCGGCGGACATGCGCGGCTACGTGGAGCGCCTGCAGCATTGGATCGAGGTGCGCGGGGGGCTTTTCTACGACGAGACCTACGATCCTAACATCCGCCTGGAGATCTACAACGACGGCGACCATGTGGGCGAGGAGCACCGGGACTGGTACCGCCGCTATTTCTGGCAGCGCATGGCACCCGTCTTCACCGGTGCCCCGGCAGGGGGATAAGTTCCCGGCGTTGCGCACGTATAGGGTGGGCGGAGATGGCGGCCTGCCTCTCCCGTCCCGCCTGCTATGCTGAACGCCCGGTCCATCGTCCTGCTTGCCCTGTGCGTGCTGATCCGGCCGCTGGAGGCGGAGGATTTGTTCGTGGCGAAGATCGAGCCGCTGCTGCGCCGGCAATGCTATGAGTGTCACAGCCATTCGTCTGGAAAGATGAAAGGCGGGCTCACGCTGGACTCGCGCAGCGGCTGGCTGGAAGGGGGCAACAGCGGCCCGGCGGTGGTGCCGGGCCGGCCGGCGGAAAGCCTGATGCTGAAGGCCCTGCGCCGCACGGACAAGGACCTGGCGATGCCGCCGAAGAAGCCGCTGGCCGATGCCGAGATCGCGCTGGTGGAGCAATGGATCGCCGCCGGAGCCGCTGACCCACGGCCGCAAGCCGCAGGCCGGGCGGCGGCGGACTGGTGGGCACTGCAACCTTTGAAGACGGCGGTGCGCATGGCGTCGGGCAGGGGCAATCCCATTGACGATCTCATTAAAGAGGCTCCCGGGCCGCCCGTGGAGCCGCGAGTGATGATCCGCCGGCTGACTTTTGACCTGCACGGCCTGCCACCGGCGCCGGAGGAGGTGGAAGCCTTTGAGCTGGCTTGCCGCCGCCAGCCTGAACTGGCGTTGACCCGGCTGGTGGACCGGCTGCTGGCCTCGCCACGCTATGGTGAACGCTTCGCCCGGCTGTGGCTGGATGTGGCGCACTACGGTGAGTCCAACGGCTTTGGCATGGACCGGCCGCGCATGAATGCCTGGCCGTACCGCGACTATGTCATCCAGGCCTTCAACGAGGACCGGCCCTGGGCGCGTTTTGTGCAGGAGCAGATCGCGGCGGATGCGCTTTTTCCGGATGAGCCGCGCCTGCTTCCCGCCCTGGGTTTCATGGCCGCGGGCCCGTTCAATCAAAGCGCGCTGGCGGAGCAGACGGACGGCACCGACTGCAAGAAGATCGCCCTGAACCTGGACCGGGATGACATGGTGAGCACGGTGGCGGCGAGCTTTCTGAGCGTGACCCTGCACTGCGCCCGCTGCCATGAGCACAAGTTCGATCCGATCAGCCAGCGCGACTACTACCGCATGCAGGCGGTCTTTGCCGGAGTGGCACGCGGCGACCGCGACTATGACGCTGATCCGGCGACGGGCAAGGACCGCGCGAGATGGCTGGCGGTGCGCAAGCGGCTGGAGGCAGGCGAGCCTTTGACCAGTCTCGACGCGGTGGAGCAGCAGCAGATCAAGGCCGAGCTCGCCGCCTTTGAGCAGCGGGTGCTGGTCTCGGAAAAGGACTGGCTGCCGGCCAAGACCTCGGCCACGACGACGTTGCCGAAGACCACTGTCACCACGCTGCCAGATGGCTCCCTGCTCTTCGGCGGCGAGGCGGCGGACAAGGACACTTACACGCTGACGGTTCAAAGCCCGCTTCCGCAAGTCGCGGCGTGCGCGTGGAGGTGATGACGGATGACTCGCTGCCGCATCACGGCCCTGGCCGCCAGCCGATGAACGGCAACCTGCACATCTCGGAAGTGGAAATCACCGCACCGGAGAAAGTGAATATCAAACGGGCGGTGGCCGACTTTGAGCAGGCAGGCTATGAAGCAAAGAAGGCCATTGACGGCAGTCCCGCCACCTCCTGGGCCGTTCATCCGCAGGAAGGCCGCAGCCATGCGATCGTGTTTATCTTGGCGAAGCCGCTGGCGGCCTCTTCTTTCGTCCTGCGGCTGGATCAGCTTCAGGGGCGGCAGCATCTGATTGGGAGGCTGCGTGTATCTGTTAGCCAGAGCGTGGATGCCGGGCCTGGCGAACCGGAGCTGCTGGGCCTGTTCCGTCATGGTGGCAGCCTCGATGAACGCGTGGCAGCCGCTGCTCCACGGCTGGTGGATGCGGTGATGGACCGCCTGCCCCCAGTGCAAACCGTCTTCGCCATTGGCAGCCAGATCGCCGGCCACCGCCGCTATGTGCCGCCGAAGAGCCCGTATCCGATCCACATCCTGCGCCGCGGTGACATCCATCGCGAGGCGCAGGAAGTGAAGCCTGGGGCCCTCGAATGCGTGGACGGGCTGGCGGCGGAGTTTGCCCTGCCTTCACCATCGGATGAAGGCGGCCGCCGTGCGGCCCTGGCTGGCTGGATCACCAGCCCGGACAACCCGCTCACCTGGCGCAGCATGGCCAACCGCGTGTGGCAATGGCACTTCGGCAGAGGCCTGGTGGAGACGCCCAACGACTTCGGCAAGATGGGCGCGCAGCCTTCCAATCCCGCCCTGCTGGATTACCTGGCCTCTGAGCTGCGCGCCACTGGCTCGGTGAAGCATCTCCAACGATTGATCGTCACAAGCAGCGCTTATCGCCAGGCGCGCGGTGGCGGCTTGCGCCTGGATGCAGAACAGCTTCGTGATTCGCTGCTCCAGGTCTGTGATGAGCTGGACACGGCCATGGGCGGCCCTTCGGTGATGCAGTTCAACTTCCGCGATCCTAACAAGG
>FTCC01000346.1_pt1 | contig 12323 bp, 13 predicted proteins | sample 1639481 | NCBI WGS metagenome assembly FTCC01 (sample SAMEA3914864, study PRJEB12502) | metagenome | biome: forest; material: soil | place: USA | collected 2012-03-12 | depth 0.3 m | reverse complement strand
GGGCAAAGACTGGCTGGGGGTGGCGGAGGTGTCAACGGTGGGGTGGGTTGGGGCCGCAGCGAAACCTGCTGGCGGCGCCCGCCTCCGAGGCTGTGCTACGGTGCACGCTCCGCCCTTCAGGAACCCACCCTGTTTGGAGTCTTGAATGCCCCGTCAACCCTGCGGAAATAAGCCATTGCTCTGGACCGCGCGCCCAGCGTGGAAGCAGCAGCCATCCGGAAAGTCGTTCCACAGGCGCACGTACTCTGCCCATGCGCATCGCCTCCCTCCTCGCAGCCTTCCTTCTCCCCGCTTTCCTTGCTGCCGCCGAAGACCAGCCCGCCTGGGCCACGGCCGCGAACAAGCAGCCGCCCATGACCGCCAACGAAGCGCGCGCCTTCATGAAGGTGCTCGCGCAGTTCGTCATCGACCATCATATGAAGCAGGCCGAGGGCTCTCCGCAGCGCGGCCTCATCTACGAGTACTGGTGGGTGAAGCCTAACACCTGGGTGCAGGGCGAGGCGCTCGACACCATGCACGACGGCGCCTGGTTCGCCGCCGCCATGGTCAACGCCTATCGCGCGACCGGCGACACCTTCTACAAGGACGTCCTCACCCGCTGGCAGCTCCCTTTCTACCTGAAGATGCTCAATCACAGCGACGAGCTCTTCAATGCCGACCGCAACGATGCCCAGCCCGACAAGCAAAAGACCTGGAGCGAGGCCAAGGAATGGCTTCTGCAAGGCCGCGAGAAAGGCTTCGTCCCCTACTGGTGGGACGATGGCGCGAGCCTCAACATGGAGCGCCTGCAGTCCGGCAAGAACCTCTCCTTCTATCCCTGCTACGATGCGCTGAAGGGCCAGTCCAATCCCGGGTTCAAGCTCAGCGGCTGGTCCCTGGGTTCCTCCAACCACCTCGCGCAGGATCTCGCCGTCATGCTCCAGCAGGCCTGGACGCTCTTCCACGACGATGCCACCCTCGCCCCGCAGATCGCCGAGGCCGCCGCCAACCTTGAGCAGTGCCGCACCCGCCACGGTGCCGCCAGCATCCCCGCCGTGCTCGCCGCCTGGGGCGTTTCGAACCCCGCCGCCGATGCCCTGAAGCGCATCCCTGCCAGCGACTGGAAAGCCGTGCTCGCCCTGCGCAACCATTACTTGCAGGCCTTCTTCGACTTCCAGCCCGGCAAAAAGTACAGCATGCCCGGCTTCGCTGATGACCAGGAGTACCGCTACTACTTCAGCACCGCCCGGCACGGCACCCTCACCGAGCCCGCCGCCTTCAACCTCGTTTACGATGCCTACACCCAGCCCATGTCGTTCGACCGCTACTGCGACGACGCCAAGCGCCCGGCCGGCATCAACATCTTCGATCTCTACCCCCTGCGCGTTGTCGATGGCAGGCCTGAACACCTGCGCAGCGAACGCAAAGGCCCCAATAAACGCCCCGTCCCGCTCGGCTCCCGCATGGGCCCGCAAAACATGGTCTGCTGCGGCTGGGCCCTTCAGGCCCTGAACGCCTGGCCCGACCTCTGGGCCCACGCCAAATCCGAAGCCGCCAAGGCCCCCAGGCCCATCCCGTATCTCAATGCCGGCCAGGAGATCACCCCGCCCGAACTCAAGGCCGCCCTGGAACGCGAACTCGCCGGCGGCCTCCGCACCTGGGAAGCCATTTTCAACGAGTACCATTACATCCCCACCGGCATCGGCACCCAGAGCATCATGCCCAACCTCACCCGCGATGCATTCAGCGACACCGGCGGCTACGCCCACCTCATCAGCGCGGCGGCGCAGTGGGTGTTGTACCTGGAGGGGAAAAAGGATTGGGAGGCGGGGAGGTAAAGACAGCGAAAGCAGGCATGGCCTTCTCAAGCACCATCGTGCCGGAGGCCAAACACCCGCCCTCCATCCATCAGCAGCCCACGAACGCGCGGGCGTTCTGGAGCATTGAGACGCAGTGCATTGGCAGTCGCCCGGCCCCGAGGCGTCTGCGCCTCGATTTCCGCACCTTTAAAAACAAAATGGGCATTCCAGTCATCGAGCCGAGGATGAAACAACACCTCAACAGCCTCAGTTGCCGGGTCGATGCTGGCAAGATTGGGGCCTTTGAGCTTGTTGCATTGAAAACACGCCAAGCACAAGTCGGATGCCTCGGCACGGCCACCATGCTGTTCAGCCACAATGTGATCCACCTCATGCGGCAGCAGCACGTCCTCCATATGGATGTGGCAATACTCGCAGCAGCCCGCAGCGCGATCAATCACCAGCCTGCGCAACGCAGTACTGATCCGCGTGGAGCTCATTTCTTGCCTGCGAGCTGCTTCCTGGCTTCGGCCTTGAGAATCGACACCAGTATGTCGAGCTGCGCCAGCTCATCGAGCTCCGCCTCTTCTTCCACAGCCAAGCCGCCGCTGGAGTTCTTCTCCAGCAGCTCAGCGCTGCGCTTCGAGAGTGCCGGCGAAGGCTTGAAGGCCACAATCGCCGCGGGTGTGGGTCCGCTCGCCAGAAACTCAAACACCTCACGGCCCGCACTCGATGTCGCTGACCACATGCCGCGCAACCCGCGCTCCAGGATGGAAGCGATCTGCCCCGGCTCCTTGGGAAGGCGCTTCGCCATCGCGTCGGGAAGATCAAGGGTCACTTGCATGGCACCAATGTGTCCTCTGGGCTCCCACTTTCCAATTCCTTTTTCATGGAGGTTGGCATGCTCCAAAGAAAGTGGAAGGGGCATCCTTGCCCCTTGGTGTTTCAAGCTTTTCCTGAAAGGGGCAAAGATGCCCCTTCCACTTTCTTGGCGGCCACAGGCACATGGCCACGATTTGCATTGTCTCACCCTTCCCGGTCTGCTCTGCTTCATGCCTGCATACACGCCTATGAATACCCTTTTCCCCACCCCTGCCACCCGCACCCGCCGCGAATTCCTCACCACCGCCGCCGCCCTTGCCGCCGGTCTTGCCCTGCCACGCCAGGCATCGGCCGCCGAATCCGCCAAGCCCAATTCCGTCTTCAACGGCGTGCGCATCGGCTGCATCTCCTACAGCTACCGCAGCATGGCCAATTCGGCCGAGGACGTGCTCAAGGCCCTTCTTACCGACGGCCTCAGCGAAGTCGAGCTCATGGGCAACACCATCTCGCAGTACGCCGGCATCACTGCACCCAGCAAGGCCGCCGGCGGCGCACCTCCGGTGAAGGTGACCGACGAGCAACGCGAGGCCCAGCTCGCCAAGTGCCGCGACTTGCGCAAGATGTACAACGATGCCGGCGTCAACATCCACCTGCACAAGCTCGGCTTCGGTCCCTCCGATGAAGAGATCGAGTTCAACTTCCTCGTCGCCAAGGCCCTCGGCTGCGTCGGCATCACCACCGAGCGCAACGAGATCCTCGCCCGCCGCGTCGCCCCCTTCGCCGAGAAGCACAAGATCTGGGTCGCCTTCCACAACCACACGAATAACATCCCCGTCATCGACAAGCCCGATCCCCTGCTCGATTGCGGCGCCTTCATCGGCTTCAACGTCGACATCGGTCACTACGTCGCCGGCTCCAAAGGCAAGTCCCCCATCCCCGTGCTGGAAAAGTACCACGACCGCATCCTCAACCTGCACCTCAAGGACCGCACCGCCGACAACGGCAACCTCCCCTGGGGCCAAGGCCAGACGCCGATCAAAGAGGTCCTTCAGCTCATCAAAAAAGAGAAGTGGACCTTCCCCGCCGACATCGAGCTGGAGTACCAGGTCCCCAAAGATTCCGATGCCGTGAAGGAAGTCGCCAAGTGCGTGCAGTATTGCAAGGAAGCGCTGGCTTGAACGGCGGGTGACGCGTGGTTTGAACGAGAAGCTGGCTGGTCACCGATGGCGATTGGTCGTTTTTCCTAGAGGAAGACCCATTCATCCTTCGAGGCTGGCCACAGCATAAGTTGATCAATATTCTGACTATGCCGGGAGTTATCACATGAAATAGGCATAGCTCACAGGGTCATCTGGGGCATTTTGACACCATTGATAAATTTCCCCTATTCGCCTAGATCCACCTAAAGTTATGGGAAAAAAAGAATCAAACTGCGTCTTATTCCAGTTCAATTTGGTAAGGGCCAATATCTCCTGTGCCAACTCGCCCTGATCACTTTCGGTCTGGAAGTAACGAATGTGCAGGCTTCTAGGCACGTAAGGCCCAGGATATTTCCGATAAAACGGCACACTCCCTCTTGTGTAAAGGAGAGAGTTGGCATCGTCCAGTATTAAATGAGTTCCACGCAAAGGTGGGAACGAACCCGCTCTAAAAAGTCGTAATGTTGAAGAACCTAACGCTAGAAAGTCACGGAAACGCACACCATACCTTTCAGCAGCAGAATTAAAACCTTTGATTTCTCCGTCATCGTAGCCTGAAGATTTGTGAATGACTACTCTATCCGGCCTTTTTTGGGAATTTGCAGTAGAATAACTTTCAATTGCTTGCGCAAGCAGTTCCTCCGACGACTCTGGTGACAAATGATATTCGAAATCATCCAAAGATTTTTTTGCCGTCCCTCCTTTTAAAATTGTTCCTTCGCCTCGGTCGTTAAAAACCTGAGTCAAGCAAGAATGATAGGCTCCACCTTCTGGACGAAGGGCGAATGAAATACCGATATAACATGTGCTATGGCCACCAGGGGTCTTAGCTAGCTTCCATGGAATCCCGCCAGCCTTGTAAAACAGCGCACCAAAAAGATTCCAAGCACGTGTAGCAGAATCTTGCACTCCCTTTCCATTTATAGAATAGGTTCGGGGCCATATTAGCTGAACAATACACTTACTTTGCAAACAAAGTCCTTTGAGATAGTCATGAAAATCAGGCCCCTTATCGCTATCTTCATTGTAATTTTCCGCACTGAACTCTTCATCCATTTGGGGTTTTACAGTCTTCCTGACCAAATCTCCTGGTAAGCATACCACTACATCCGGACGCGCAGAGGCTTCTTCAAAAAGCCCGGTGATGTGCTTATGAAAGAGATCCGCTAGTGCTAAAATGGCTCCCGTCTTTGAACTTTCTGCGGCTATTTCGGAGTCACTCACCACCGATTCCCAACTGTGGTCGGTGAGAAACGAGCAACGGAGCCCTACTGAAGGGTCCAGACCAGGAAAAGAAGGATTTAGATTTGGGTTCCCTTTATCCAATCCTTCTACCTTTTTGAGGCAAACCAACACCCATTCTTTAAATTCTGCGATAGTTTTACGAGTACCCACTATACCGATGCGAATCGCCGTCTTTGCCCTAGACGTCGCGGTGTCTACCGGTCCGTATTTTGCGATCCCTTCTCGAATATCGCAGGAACAAAGGCCTCCCCCAAAGGACAGCAACGGCTCTTCCAAAATTGAAACTTTCAAATTCATAACAAAAACAACACCTCCTCACCGTCAGCGACCAAATCTATTTTTTCTTCCTCCGACGCGATTAGTTTCCAGGCATCATCTTGGACTGACGGAGAAACTTCTAATTTCGAAGGCCGAATAATTCGAATTGACGTTGGCAACTCAAACATATCCGGACTCTTGCACAGCAAAGCAGCCCAAAACAAGATATGCCCCAGTACAGCACGATTTCTCTCTGGTTTTTTCACGTTTCGACTTGATGTGTCATGCCATTTGCTTCGGCTTAGCTTGCCATCGCATGTGAATGCCCAAAAAGGCACAATATTTATGTACCAATCCCCTCCGAATGTGAAAAATCGGTGCCGGAATGCCTGGTGCTTCCAATGCTGAACCTCCCCCTCCTTTCCAGGAAGAGTGTTTAGTATTTCTTTAAACACCTCGCGAGTGCCTTCTTTGCTCACCGCCGGCAACTTAATTCTTCCACTGGGCCTGCCAGTCTGGGCTTGAAACAGGTAGCATTTAAGCTCTTTTGAGTAGGCAAGCTCGAACAATGTTCCTATGTTATTACAAAGTTGCTCAAGATTTCGTTGCAATATTTTGGTGAATACATTCCTATCAGCAAGGTTGGCTGACATTGATAAGCTGGTTGATTTTATGGGATCAATTTGCTCAATTGCCCTTCCTGCGAGCAAGGATTTCCAAACCGGCTGATCAAGGAGGTCAAAAGTATGAATGACCCCGTTTTCAATATGGAAGTCAACTGGAGGGGCTTTCTTTTTTTCCAATTTTTTCCAATGCTCCCTTAGCTTTTCTCCAAATTTGACACCTTTCTTGGTTATAATGTTTGCGCGCTGAATAGTTCCAGGATATTCGATTTTGAAGAAACTTGGGTACAGGTATTCTGCGGCATCACTAAGCCCGTATTTGCTGTGATCAAATGATAAGTCACTTTGTTTCCCTCCCTCGAAGTTCGATGACGCTATCTTTGTTGTGACATCAGACGGGACGGCAAGCTCCTCGTCAACAATTTCAGCGGCGCGTTTCAGGGTTGCCAATTCTACAATCTCCTGAGCGCGTTTCACCACGTCACCAATATCCCAAACCTCAATTTTTACACCAGCTACCGATTTGGAAAAGCCCTTTGGCAAGCGAGGTTTCTTTGGCAGCACAAAGAAAATGATAACCTGGTCGCACTTTCCGCCCAAATCATGTTCGGCAATTTTTGATGTTGTTTGCGTGATTTTTTTCGACGTGTCTTCGATCGTTACCTGAACGCCTATTCTGTTGGAGCTATCACCAAGATCGATTGCTGGGCAATTTATTTGCTCTGGATTTAGGTTTACCAAGTCCCATTTGAAAAGCTCATTAAACAGTCGGCAAACAATAGCTTCAGCCACTTTTGCGCCGTCGTTTAAGCCGGCTCGAGAGCGTGCTTTTAACTTCACGGCAAGCTCAGAGAGCCGGTCTGATATGTGAGTAACGTAGTTGAGGCGCGGCACAGCCATAAATGCAATCACTTTGGGTAGACTTCATGAAGTTTATCAAGGGAATTCCGCATTTCAACGTCTAGAGCGACTTCTTTCCTTAGGCGCTGAGGCAGCAGTGGAGCGATGATGCGGGCGGCACATTCCAAAATCTGGCCAGGTATTGCGTTTCCCATCTACTGACAGAAACCAGGGAAAAGCAGGTAGCTTCGAACTTCTTCCCCACTTCACTTGACGCCCCCCCACGCCCTCCTACTGTCCCGCGCCTGCTGGCAGTGCTTGCGGCGGGCTTTGCCCTCTCCTCCTTTTCACCATTGTCATGAACATCCACGAATACCAGGCCAAGGAACTGTTTGAGAAATTCGGCGTTGCCACGCCCAAGGGCATTGTTGCCAGCACAGCTGAGGAAGCGGCGGCAGCGGCGGCCACGATTGGTGGAGCCGGGCTGGTGGTGAAGGCGCAGGTGCATGCGGGCGGTCGCGGCAAGGGGACGTTCAAAAACGGTTTCAAGGGCGGCGTGCATGTGGTCAACACGGCCGCTGAGGCGCAGGACATTGCGGGCAAGATGCTGGGCCAGACCCTGGTAACCCATCAGACGGGCGAAGCGGGCCGGCTCGTGAGCAAGGTGCTCATCGCCAAGTCGGTGGACATCACCAAGGAATACTACTTCGCGGTGCTGTTTGACCGTGGCACCAGCTCCCACGCGGTGATCGCCAGCACCGAGGGCGGGATGAACATCGAGGACGTGGCGGAGCACACGCCGGAAAAGATCATCAAGGAATTCGTCAACCCCAGCATCGGCCTGCAGCCCTACCAGTGCCGCAAGATCGCGGCGGAGCTGGGCTTCCGCGGGCCGCTGATGAACCAGGCGGTGAAGCTCTTCACCGCGCTGTACAACCTGTATGCGAAGAGCGACTGCGCGATGGTGGAAGTCAACCCCCTGGCCCTGACCACCGAGAACCAGCTCGTGGCGCTGGATGCGAAGTTCGGCTTCGATGACAACGCGCTGTACCGTCACCCCGAGATCGTCGCCATGCGCGACAAGTCGGAAGAAGATCCGCGCGAAGTCGCCGCCAGCGAGTTCAACCTCAACTACATCGGCCTGGACGGCAACATCGCCTGCCTGGTCAATGGCGCGGGCCTGGCGATGGCCACCATGGACATCATCAAGCTGCACGGTGGCGAGCCGGCGAACTTCCTCGATGTCGGCGGCGGCGCGACTAAGGAACAGGTGACGGCGGCGTTCAAGATCATCCTGGGCGACCCGAATGTGAAGGGCATCCTGGTGAACATCTTCGGCGGCATCATGGACTGCCAGATCATTGCCGACGGCATCATCGCGGCGGCCAAGGAAACCCACCTGAACATCCCCCTGGTGGTGCGCCTGGAAGGCAACAATGTCGAGGCCGGCAAGGCCACGCTCGCCAGCAGCGGCCTGGCCATCACCAGCGCTGACGGTCTCACCGATGCGGCGCAGAAGATCGTCGCGGCCGTGCAGGCGGTGTGATTCAAACTTAACCGCCTCCCCTTCTCCGCGCCATGTCACTCAAGGTCATCGAGTTCGCCTTCACCGGCTACCCTGTCACTGACGTGGCGCGCGCCCGCGCCTTCTACGAAACGGTGCTGAACCTGACCCCGGGCTCGGTGTTCGGCGATGACCAGCGCTCCTGGGTGGAGTACGAGGTGAGCGCGCAAACGCTGGCCATCTCGAACATGGCCCCCGACTGGAAACCCGGTAAGGAAGGCGCCGCCGTGGCGCTGGAGGTGGAGGACTTCGATGCCGCCATCACCTGGCTGAAGGAGAAGAATGTGACCTTCAACGCCGAGCCCTTCGAATCGCCGGTGTGCCACATGGCGCTGATCGACGACCCGGACGGCAACACGATCTGCATCCACAAGCGCAAGCCAGGGCATCATTGAGGGGGGTATGAACGAGGCCGCACCAGCCGATTTCCCAAGCGCGGAAGAGCTCCGCCCCACGACTGATCCCGTGACTGGCATCGACTTATCACTTCTGCTCGAAAACCTCAAGCTCACGCCCTGGGAGCGGGTCCAGGCGAACGACGACACCGTCAACTTTATCGATGCGGGCCGCGCTGCCCTGCAAAGGACCCATGCAGCACCTTAACCATCTGCTGGCGCGCCTGGTGAAGGCTGAAGTTGAGTTCGTCCTGGTGGGCGGCCTCGCCGCGGCAATGCATGGCTCTACGCTGACCACACGCGATGTGGACGTGTGCTGCCGGTTCTCCGAGGCTAACCTCATGCGCATTCAGCAGGCGTTCGAAGACATCCATCCTGTCCATCGAATGAGGCCGGATATTCCGCTCGCGCTTACGTCTGCCCAGTGTGCCGTTCTCAAGAACCTTTACATCAAAACCGACCTTGGCATTGTTGACTGCCTCGGCGATGTGCTCGGCATTGGCGGTTTCGATGAAGTGCTTTCACACAGCACCCAAATCGAAATGCCCGCCGGAGTCATCCGCATTCTCGACGTTGACACCTTGATCAAAGCCAAGGAGGCCATGGGCCGCCCTCACGACCTTATTACCATTCAGCAACTCAAAGCTCTCCAGACGCAACAGCCCCTTAACTGACTCCTATGGCCATCCTCGTTGACACAGACACACGCATCCTCGTCCAAGGCATCACTGGCGCCTTTGGCTCCCGCCATGCCCAGGCTTCGCTCGATTACGGTACTCAGCTTGTCGCCGGCGTGACGCCGGGCAAGGGCGGCCAGACCTTTGACCATGGCTCGCACAAGGTGCCGATGTACGACACGGTGGCCGAAGCCGCGAAACAGTCCGGCGCCAAAGTGTCGGTGATCTTCGTTCCGCCGCCCTTTGCCGCCGACGCCATCCTGGAAGGCGTGGACGCGGGGCTCGACCTCGTGGTGGCCATCACCGAGGGCATCCCGGTCAACGACATGATCAAGGTGAAGGCCGCGATGAAGGGCAGCAAGACGCGCCTGATCGGCCCGAACTGCCCCGGCCTGGTGACGCCCGGTCGCGGCGAGAAGTCCCATGGCGGCTGCCGCATCGGCATCGCCCCCGGTTACATTCACAAGCGCGGCAACATCGGCGTGGTGTCCCGCTCCGGCACCCTCACTTATGAAGCGGTGTGGCAGCTCACGACTCGTGGCTACGGCCAGAGCACCTGCGTGGGCATTGGCGGCGATCCGGTGAACGGCACCAACCACCTGGACATCCTGAAGATGTTCAATGACGACCCGGAGACCGACGGCATCATCATGATCGGCGAGATCGGCGGCAACGCCGAAACCGAAGCCGCGCGCTGGGCCAAGGACAACTGCAAGAAGCCCATCTCCGGCTTCATCGCTGGCGCCACCGCGCCTCCCGGCCGCCGCATGGGCCATGCCGGCGCCATCGTTGGCGGAGCGGAAGACACCGCGCAGGCGAAGAAGAAGATCCTGGCCGAGTGCGGCATCGCCGTGGCGGATTCCCCCGCTGACATGGCCTCGGCGCTGCTGAAGCTGATGGGCAAGCTGTAAGGCTTGCCTTCTCCGCCTCATGAAGGTCCACACCATTGATCTCCAGTTCCAGGGCGTGCCTGGGATCATCGCCTCGTATCTTGTTGAGCAAGACGGCGAACTGGCGCTCATTGAGACAGGGCCGGGGTCCTGCCACGCAGCGCTGATCGAGGGCCTGCGTGCGCTGGGGGTTGCCGCCACCGATGTGCGCAAGGTCTTTGTCACCCACATCCATCTCGATCATGCGGGCGGCGCGGGCTGGTGGGCGCAGCAGGGTGCGCAGGTGTATGTGCATCCCAACGGTGCCAAGCACATCGTTGACCCCGCGAAGCTGATCGAAAGCGCCACGCGCATCTATGGCGACCGCATGGACAGCCTGTGGGGGCCCATCCTGCCGGCACCTGCCGAACGGGTGACTTTGTTGCGCGACAACGCCCGGATTCCCCTCGGCGATCTGGCTATTCAGGCCTGGGATACGCCAGGTCATGCCAAGCATCATCACGTGTATGTGATTGGCGACGTGTGCTTCACGGGCGATGTGGCCGGGGTGCGCTTGCAGGGCTGCGATTACCTTTCCGTGGCCGCCGCTCCACCACAGTTTGAACCCGGGCCGTATGTGGCTTCGGTGGACCGGCTGCTGGCGGCGAATTTCAAGACGCTGTACCTCGCGCACTATGGAGAGGTCAATGATCCCGACAATCATTTGCGCCGCTACCGGCAGCGCATTGAGGAAGTGCATGCGCTGATCGCCGGATGGAAAAACGAAGGGCTGGGCAGTGATGAAATTGCGTGCCGATATGCAGAGCATGAGCGGGCGGGAGCTTCTTCTTTGTCCGAGGCGGACTGGCAGCGCTATGAGTTCGCCAACGGCACGGCGATGTGCGCCACGGGCATCGAGCTGTATGTGACGAAGGCGGCGGAGCAGGCGCAGGGATAAGTTGGCCCTGGGCCCAAAGTGGAAGCGGCATCCTGCCGCTTGAGCTCTGCTCGCAGCAAGAACCTTGTCCTTCCCCTCCCTCGTCCGCCAGACTGCTAGAACGAGCTCAGGTCATGACAAGGCACAAGCGACGCGACGCCGCTCCCACCTTCTTACGAAGGCAGCCACTTTCCTGAATCACGCAGCCATCGCCAATCGCGGCAGGAAAAAACGCAATCCTTGCGGAAACAAAATCCGCTTCATCGCGTAATTGTTTCATAGTCGATACAACAATTCGACACCAACCCTCCAAACCCCGCATCCCTCCCTCACATGAAATACCGTCTCGCCCTCCTCGCCGCCTGTGCCTTCAGCGTTGCCCTCCCCTCTTCCTCCGCAGAGCCTGTCAAGGACCCGGTCAATACGGTGGACCCCATCAGCGGCAAGCCGGCGAACCCCGCCATCACCGTGGTGTACGAAGGCCGCACCTATGCCTTCGCTGATGAAGCCAGCCGCCAAAAATTCAACGAGGCCCGCGCCAACAGCCTGTATCAAAAGATCGGCGGCCAGGCCGCGCTCAATGCCGCCGTGGACCTGTTCTACCAGAAGGTGCTTGCCGATGACCGCGTGAAGCACTTCTTCGACGACGTGAACATGAACCGCCAGCGCCACCGCCAGAAGGAGTTCCTCGCCGCGGCCCTTGGCGGCCCCACGCCCTGGACCGGCCAAGACCTGCGCACGGTCCACTCCGGCATCAGCGGCCTGAATGACTCGCATTTCAACGCCATCGCCGAAAACCTCAAGGCCACGCTGGAGGAACTGAAGGTGCCCAAGGACCTGATTGATCAAGCGCTGGCCATCGTGGAAACCACGCGCAACGACGTGCTCAACAAGCCGAAGAAAACGGAGTAACAGGATGTGATACACCGGCGGCAGGACTTCGCGTGGTCTTGCCGCCGGCATCCGCGATGGAAGGCGGCCTACGACCCAAACGGCAGCGGCAGCTTCCAGTTCGCATCACCGTTCACCGAGATGATGAAGGCGGCGCGGAAGGGGGTGAAGAGCGGCGAGCTGCTGACGCTGGTGCTGCTGGCATCACCTTCCTGCACCCATTGC
>FTCC01000432.1_pt1 | contig 12333 bp, 7 predicted proteins | sample 1639481 | NCBI WGS metagenome assembly FTCC01 (sample SAMEA3914864, study PRJEB12502) | metagenome | biome: forest; material: soil | place: USA | collected 2012-03-12 | depth 0.3 m | reverse complement strand
GGTGATGAGCATGAGCTCGTCGGTGTCATGCACGGCCAGCGCGGAGACGACCTTGCCGGTCTTCTCGGTGATGTCGATGGTCTTCACGCCCTTGGTGCCGCGGTTGGTGAGGCGGTACTCCTCGAACTGGGTGCGCTTGCCGAGGCCCTTTTCAGAGACCACCAGGAGCTGCTTGCCGGGCTCGACCAGGGTGAGGGAGACGAGGAAGTCGCCCTCCTCCGGCCGGATGCCGTACACGCCGGAGGCGCCGCGGCCCATGGGGCGGATGTCGGTCTCCTCGCAGCGCACGCACATGCCGCCATTGGTCACCAGGCAGATCTGGCTGCGGCCGTCGGTGAGCACCACATCGACGAGGTCGTTGCCCTCCTCGATGTTGATCGCGATGATGCCGTCCTTGCGGTAGTTCTTGAAGGCGTCCAGCGGCGTCTTTTTGACCGTGCCGTCCTTGGTGGCGAAGAGCACGAACTTGTCCGGGCTCCACATCGCCTCGTCCTCCGCGCCCTGGGCTTCCAGGCGCAGCACGCTGTTGATCTTCTCTTCCGGTTTCAGGTTGAGCACGTTCTTGATGCTACGGCCGCGGCCGGTGCGCGGGGCTTCGGGGAGCTGGTACACGCGCTCCACGTACACGCGGCCGGTGTTGGTGAAGAACAGGAGGAAGTCGTGCATGTTGGCGCTGAACAGCGTCTCCACGAAGTCGTTCTTGTCCTCCTTGGTCGCGGCCTCGCGCGCCTCCATGCCTTTCAATCCCTTGCCGCCGCGGGCCTGCAGGCGGTACTCGGTGGTGAGCGTGCGCTTCACATAACCAAAGTGGGTGAGGGTGACGATGTTGGCGTCGTTCGGGATCAGGTCGATGGTCTCGATGCCGCTGGCGGCGGCGTCGATGCGGGTGAGGCGGCCGTTGCCGTGCTTGGCCTTGATGGCCTGCAGCTCGTCCTTGATGATGGCGAGCACGCGCGATTCCTTGGCCAGGATGTCCATCAGGTCGGTGATGGTGGCGAGCAGCTCGTCGTAGTCGGCCTTGATCTTGTCGCGCTCCATGCCGGTGAGCTGGTACAGGCGCAGCTCCAGAATTTGATCCACCTGCACATCGGTGAAGATGTACTTGTCGCCATGGATGCTGGGCTGGCTGCGGATCAGGATGCCCAGACGCTCGGCGGTGGCGGTGCTGAAATGGTAGGCCTTCAGGCGTACCCGCGCTTCGTCACGGTTGCGGCTGTCGCGGATGATCTTGATGAAGTCGTCCAGATGACCCAGCGCCAGCAGGTAGGCCTCCAGCCTTTCGGCCTGCTGCTCGGCCTTCTTCAACAGGAAGCGCGTGCGGCGGATGATGACCTCGCGGCGGTGCTCGATGTAACAGGCGATTGCATCCTTGATGCTGAGCACGCGCGGCCGGCCGCCATCGATGGCGAGCATGTGGATGCTGAAGCTGCTCTCCAGGGCAGTGAACTTATAGAGATTGTTCAGCACCACTTGCGGGCGGGCGTCGCGCTTCAGGTCCACCACCACGCGGGTGTTTTCATCCGACTCATCGCGGACGCCGGAGATGTCGGTGATGATCTTCTCATTGGCCAGCTCGGCGATGCGCTTCACCAGCTCGGCGCGGTTCACATTGAACGGGATCTCCGTGATGATGATCTGCTCGCGGCCGTTGTTTTCCACGATCTCCGCCTTGCCGCGCACGCGCACGCTGCCGTGGCCGGTCTCCATGTACTCGCGAATGCCGCCCACGCCGTGGATGGTACAGGCCGTGGGGAAGTCCGGCCCCTTGATGAACTGCATCAGCTCGCCGACGGTGATCGAGGGGTTGTCCACCTGCGCGCAAACGCCATCGACGATTTCGCCCAGGTTGTGCGGCGGCATGTTGGTCGCCATGCCCACGGCGATGCCCGTGCCGCCGTTCACCAGCAGGTTCGGGAACGCCGCTGGAAACACGGTGGGCTCGGTGAGACGCTCATCGTAGTTAGGCACGAAATCGACCGTGTCCTTCTCCATGTCGGACATCAGCGTGCCGCCCAGGGGCGTCATGCGGGCTTCCGTGTATCGCATGGCTGCCGGCGGATCACCTTCCACCGAGCCGAAGTTACCCTGCGGATCAATCAAGGTCTCACGCATCGCCCAAGGCTGGCCCATGTGCACCAGCGTGGGATAGATCACCGCTTCACCATGCGGATGGTAGTTACCCGAAGTGTCGCCGCAGATCTTCGCGCACTTCATCTGCTTCTTCGGCGGATACAGCCCCAGTTCATGCATCGCATAGAGAATGCGCCGCTGCGAGGGCTTCAGCCCGTCGCGCACGTCCGGCAGGGCGCGCGAAATGATGACGGACATCGAGTAGTCGAGGAACGAGTTTTTAACCTCGTCAGCGACTGAGATGGAGCGGGTGGTGGGGTCTTGCATGGGCGGGGAAAGGGGGGCTATGGGAAGGAGGCTTTGAAACTGGCGGGCGCAGGTGTGAAATTAGTTTTGGGCGAGTTTTGGGCAAAGAGACGGCTTCATTCCTCATTCTCCTCAGCAGCGGTCATTGCAGCGCCCAACCGCTCAACCAGAAATGAGCGATGGGCTTCATCATGGACATGCTCTTGGACAAAGGCATGAACAGCTTCTTTGGATGTCACGCCGGACTCAATCGCGCTGCGGACAAAGAGCAGGTCCTTGTGCCGGCCAGCCTGAAGTTTGGCACAGACTAAATCCATGGGATGCAAAGCCCCCACATCGATATCATCGATAACAAAACGCACCATGCGACCATCCCATCCCGGCGGCAAAAGCTTTGTGGTCCATTCGGCGACGCGTTCAACGTAGAAGCCGTGCTCTTTTCTAAACGCGCTTACGCGGCCGATAGTAATGTCAGCAGCAGCCCAAACAGCAGTTTTTCCTTCATTCCAAGGTGGAAACAGATCAACGTCCATTGTGGAGCGAAGGCTTGGATCGCAGTCTGGCAACGAGGCGGCCAGCGAGGCCCGGCCAACGATGACAAAGCTCTTTGAATCATAGGCCTTGGCCGCGGCAAGAATTGCAAGACGCAGATCACCCGCGTCCAGGGACTTCGGTTCGTGCTGGTGTTCCGTATCCATCACAGGGCTTCCAACGCCACTCCACAGAAAGGTGCCGACGAGCGGAGTTCTTCGGTTTCATCCCCACCAGCACGAAAGATTGCCGCGATATCGGTCGCGGATTTTGTCTCCAGCAACTTATCCCAGCGCCGCAGTATCCAGTGATGGCGTGCATGCTTTTCGCTGCCAAGAAAACGCGTCACAAACTCCCGGGCTTCCCTGAGGCTTTGGACAGGATTTGCTTCAATGAAGTCCGCAATCTTAAGATCCTCGGAATGCACGCGGGACTTCAATTCAGCGACGGCGCGCCGAACTTCTGCCTGTGCTTCGTTGAGATTGAATGGAATTGCGGCAGACATAGGCACTACACATCCAAATTCCTCACATTAAGCGCGTTTTCCTCGATGAAATGCTTTCGCGGCTCGACGATGTCGCCCATGAGGATGGTGAAGATGCGTTCGGCCTCGATGGCGTTGGTTTCATCGAGCTGCACTTGCAGCATGGTGCGCTTGGTGGGGTCCATGGTGGTTTCGAAGAGCTGCTTGGCGTTCATTTCGCCGAGACCCTTGAAACGTTTGATTTCCATGCCGCGCTTGCCGATTTCCATGACCTTGTCGAGGATGCCGGGAATGCTGAAAACGGGGTGGACTTTGGCGTGGTCTCCGTCGCCTTCGATGACCTCGAAAAGCGGTTTGTCCTGGCTGCTGAAGTGGTCCACGTGCAGGCCGAGTTCATCGAGCTGCTGGAAGCGTTTCTTCATGCCGTGGGCCTCGTGGATTTCGATCAGGCGGGCGCGGCGATGGGTCTTGGGCGCGGGGGTGGCGCCGTTGGTGTCCTCGGCGGTTTCGGGCTTGGCGAAGAGATGCAGGTCGTTGTTCTCGCGGGCAAAGGTGGCGAGCTGCTCGTTAGTCACAAAGTAACGGATGGCCACTTCGTTGCCTTCGCGCACGGTCACCAAGTAATGCGGCAGGTTGCCGGTGGCTTCGTCGCGGGCCTGGAGATAGGCTTCGAAATCACCGCCGTGACGGCGGATGATGTCGGCAAACTTGGCCACGGGCACCAAGAGGTCGAGGATGGCCTTGAGGCGGTCATCGGCCACCACGCTGCTGTCGGTCGAGATGTTGCGCAGGCTGATTTCGCCGGAGCCCATTTCGAGCAGCATGGCGTCCATTTCGGCGTCGCTTTGCACGTATTCCTCGCGCTTTTTGCGGGTGACCTGGTAAAGCGGCGGCTGGGCCACGTAGATGTGGCCGCGCTTCACCAGCTCGGGCATCTGGCGGAAGAAGAAGGTGAGCAGGAGGGTGCGGATGTGCGAGCCGTCCACATCGGCATCGGTCATGATGACGATCTTGTGGTAGCGCAGCTTGTCGATGTTGAAGGAGCCCTCCACCTCGCTGTCGCCGCCGATGCCGGTGCCGATGGCGGTGATCATGGTCTGCACTTCCTTGTTTTGCAGCACCTTCTCCAGGCGCGCCTTCTCGGTGTTGATGAGCTTGCCGCGCAGGGGCAGGATGGCCTGGTTGTGGCGGTTGCGGCCCATCTTGGCGGAGCCGCCGGCGGAGTCACCTTCGACAATGAACAGCTCGGTCTTGGAGGGGTCGCGCTCGGAGCAGTCGGCCAGCTTGCCGGGCAGGCCGCCGCTGCTCATGGCATCTTTGCGGATGGCCTCGCGGGCCTTGCGGGCGGCCTCGCGGGAGCGGGCGGCGATGATGATATTATTGATGACCGTGACCGAGGTCTCGGGATTCTCATCGAAGTAACGCATCAGCCCTTCATAGACGATGGAACTCGTCACGCCTTCGACCTCGCCATTGACCAGCTTGACCTTGGTCTGGGAATTGAAGCGGGGGTTCGGCAGCTTGACGCTGAGCACGCAGACGAGGCCCTCGCGGCAGTCGTCGCTTTCGATGTCCGGCAGCTTGTCCTTGAAGCTCTTGGGATTGGCCGTGATGTAGGCCTTGACGGCGCGGGTGAGGGCCGCCTTGAGGCCGCTGTAATGCGTGCCGCCATCGGGGTTGGGGATGGCGTTGGCGAAGCACAGGCTTTGCTCGTTGAGGCCCTTGTTCCACTGGAGCACGCAGTCCACCAGGATGAACTTTTTCTTGTCGTCGATCAGCACCTCGCGGCGGCCGGCGAGGGCGATGGGTTCGGGGTGGATCTTCTCCTTGTCCACGCCCATCTCGCGGACGAACTGCTTCACGCCCTCAGTGTAGAGCAGCGTCTCCTGGCGCGCGGGCTCGGCGCGTTCGTCAGTGAGGGTGATCTTGATGCCGGGGTTGAGGAAGGCCAGCTCGCGCAGGCGCACCAGCAGGCGGTCAAAGTTGAAGGTGGTGGTGATGGTGAAGATCGTGGCATCCGGGAAGAAGGAGATCTTGGTGCCGGTGGCCTTGGGGTCGTCCAGATCGCCGAGCACCGTCAGCGGCTCGGTGGTCTTGCCGCGTTCGAAACCGATGGCGTGGATCTTGCCGTCGCGGAAGACTTCGCACTTGAACCAGTCGGAGAGGGCGTTCACGCACTTGGCGCCCACGCCATGGAGGCCGCCAGAGAACTCGTACGCGCCATCGCCAAACTTGCCGCCGGCATGCAGGCTGGTGAGGACCATTTCCACGGTGGGAATGCCGGCCTTGGGGTGGATCTCCACCGGGATGCCGCGGCCATCGTCCTGGACGGAGATGGAACCGTCGGTGTGAATGGTGATCCAGACGTTTTTGCAGTAGCCGGCGAGGTGCTCGTCAATCGAGTTGTCCACCACTTCAAAGACGCAGTGGTGCAGGCCGCGCTCGTCGGGGTCGCCGATGTACATGCCGGGGCGCAGACGGACAGCCTCCAGGCCCTCCAGCTTTTGAATTTGCTCGGCACCGTAGGCCTGGTCGGCAGCCACGGCGGTGAAGGCGGAGTTATCTTCGATTTGATCTTGCGACATAGGGCGCGTTTTGGGGTCCGGATTGGGCTCCTTTTCCGGACGGTTTTTGTGACCGTTCCGCAGGCACGTTTGACGGGGTCAAAAAGGGTGCCCGAAAGGGGAGTCAGGGAATGTAGAGAGAATGGCGTTCGAGCCAAGGGTTTTCTAGCTTTCGGCGCGTGTTTTCGAAGGTTTTTTTGGAGTGGAAAATGACAATGGATGGAGGATGGGGAAAAGGGTGTTTTGGTGGGGGTAAAAACGGCAGTGGACGAAGGGTAAGATGGGGTAAGTTTCGGAGGGGTGGGGGAGTTAGCGGAAAAAGGGGGTGAAAATGGGCCTATGAGTGGGTGCCGGGTGGTGGAAATGTTTCCTGGAAAAATGGCCCTGGGCGAAACGTGTTCGGCTTTCGCCGAACGATGGCGGGACGCCCTCACTCCTTGGATCGTTGGCCCTGCCTCGAGGTGGATTTTGACTGAGCCACGATCCAAGGAGTGACGGCGTCCCGCCGTCAGCTTAGGAGTTGCTGGCCGTTGAGTGGCGAGGTGTGAGCAACTTTTGCGTTCCAGGCTTGCCGGGGGGGCCTGCGGCTGCTAGGATCGGTCCATTCGCACTGCCCGCTGACCACGGGCCTGGGCGGTTCTTTTTCCAGGTTTTTCCGCGCGGCGGCAGCCCTGTGCCGCCCGCTTTTACCCCTTTCCTGCAGTGTTCGTTTTGCGGGTTCAAGTGGCCCGGCCCGATAATATTACCCGGGGACTGCGCACTGGAGCAAAAAGTGTCATGCCTTCACTGGAAGACACGGCTCCATCATGCGGGTTCCCACCTCGAAAGAGCGGGGATACGTGAGCCCTCGGCCCCGACGGCACAGGTGGGTATCAAAAGCACTCTGGCTTCGGCCAGGGTGCTTTTCTTTTGGCACGTTGGCCAGCGAGCATTCACGCCTAGAGCTTCGCCTGCTTCAGTCCTCCTCGTCCTCGTACTCCTGCTCGTACTCGAAAGGCAGGGAGGAGTTGCGTGGCTGGGAGTGGCGGGAGGATCGAGTACGAGAAGGAGGACGAGGACGAAAGGCCACTTGCTGACGGCGGGACGCCCTAGCTCCTTGGATCGTGGGCGATACAATATCAACGGCGCTGATGGGCCCACGATCCAAGGAGCTAGGGCGTCCCGCCATCGTTCGGCCTTGGCCGAAAACGTTTCGCCCATCGTTGCCTTCACGGGATCGCTGGGCGTTGGGCGCGGATGGCCGCCGCCTTTCGAGGACGAGTACGAGAAGGAGGACGAGTACGAAGGAGGCAGCGCCTCGTCCTGCGCAGCCTACAGGGCGCGCGCAAAAGCACCACCATCCACGATCAACGCCTCGCCCGTAATGTAACTCCCCGCCTCGCTGGCAAGCATCAGCGCGGGGCCGGCAAGCTCTCTTGGCTGGCCCCAGCGCTTGAGGGCGGTGCGGTCAGAGAAGGCTTGCTTCTCCGCGGGGCTGAGCAGGGTGCCGGGCAGATCAGTGAGGAAGGGGCCGGGGCAGAGGCAGTTGACGGTGATGTTGAAGGTGCCGAGATCAATCGCGCTGGCCTTGGCCATGCCGATGAGACCGGCCTTGCAGGCGGAATAGACGTTGCGTTTCTCCTTGGAGCCGACGCCGAGCACGGAGGAAATGTGGATCACGCGGCCCCACTGGCGCTCTTTCATGCCGGGCACGAGGTAGCGGGTCATGGCCATGCAGCTCGTCAAGTCGAGCTCCACGATGCGGTCCCAGGCTTCATCCGTGATCTCATCAATGGCCTGCGGCTGGTTGCTGCCGGCGTTGTTGATCAGGATGTCCACCTTGCCCAGGCGCTTCACGGCCTCATCGGCCAGGCCCTTGACCTGGGCGCGGTCGATCATGTCGGCCACCATCCATTCGACTTTCACGTTCAGCCCGTGGCCGATTTCCTTGGCGGCGGCGATCAGCTCGTTTTCGCTGCGGCTGGAGATCATCACATCCGCACCCGCCTCTGCAAACCCGCGCGCCATGGCCTTGCCCAGTCCCTTGCTGCCGCCGGTGACGAGAGCGCATTTGCCGGTGAGGTCGAAGAGGGGATGGATGGGCATTTTGGGGGAAGTGAAAAGGGGTAAGTGAAAAGTGAAAAGGGAAGCCGGAACCGAAAACGGAAAACGACCGATCAGGCTTCTGCCATGACCTTTTCCACGCCGGTGATGATCTCGCGGATGCGGTAGGCCAGGCCGTCGGTCTTGCAGACGGAGCGGATGGCCGGGTTGGCATAGGCGGCGCGCAGCAGCATGGCGAGCTGGCCGAAACCATAGACGCCGTAGTCGTTGATTTCGACGACGACCACCTTCTTGTACTTGAGGAAGGCGGCGTTGAGACCGGCAGGCAGGGGATGGATGTGGCGCAGGACCATGCAGCCGGCCTTGTGGCCTTCGCTGCGCAGGCGGTCCACGCTTTCCTTGATCGGGCCACCGGTGCTGCCCCAGCCGATGAGCAGGACATCGCCTTCCTGATCGCCGAAGATGGCGGGGTTGGGCAGCTTCTGGCTCAGCGCCACCAGCTTGTTGCGGCGCTTGGCGGTCATGGCGGTGTGCATCTTGGGGCTGCCGCTGGGGTGGCCCCATTCATCGTGCTCCAGGCCGGTGACGATGGGGTACTTGCCGCTGAGCATCTTCGAGCCGGGAGGCGCGTGGCGGGTGACCTTGTCGAGCGGGTAGGGCTTGAAGTCTTCGGCGCGCGGGCTGGTGTCGAGCATGGGCTCGATCCAGTGCTTGTCCAGGTCGGGCTCTTCAAAGGCCTCGATGCGGCTGCTGATGGCCTGGTCGCTGAGGATCAGCACCGGGCAGGAATACTCGCGGGCGAGGCGGCCGGCCTCCAGCGCGGTGTAGAAGCAGTCTTCCACATCGGAGGGGGCAAGGACGATGCGCGGTGTATCACCGTGGCTGCCGTAGATGGCCTGCATCAGGTCGCTCTGCTCCATGCTGGTGGGCAGGCCGGTGGAGGGACCGCCGCGCTGCACGTTGATCACAATCAGGGGCAGCTCGGCCATGCTGGCGTAGCCGAGGGCTTCCATCTTGAGGCTGAGGCCGGGGCCGCTGGAGCCGGTCATGGAAAGGTGGCCGGCAAAGGCGGCACCGATGGCCATGGTGACGGCGGCGAGCTCGTCTTCCGCCTGCACGAAGATGCCGCCGTACTTGGGCAGCTCGGCGCGCATCATTTCCATGATGGAAGACCAGGGGGTGATGGGGTAGGCGGCACCGTAGCGCACACCGGCGGCGAGCAGGCCCATGGTGAGCATGGTGTTGCCATCAGAGCTGATGCGGTGGCCGGACTTGGCTTCGCCGGGCTCGAAGACAAACTTTTGCAGGTCGCCCACCTGGAAGGCGAAGCCGGCATCGAAGGCCAGCATGGCGTTGCGCAGCACGCTCTCGTCCTTCTTGCCAAACTGGCGGGCGAGGATGGCGGTGACCTTTTCCTTGTCGAGCTCGAAGGCGGAGCACAGCAGGCCGAGCACGAAGATGTTCTTGCCGCGGTCGCGGGCGGAGCCGCCGGTGGCCTCGATGGTGGCGGTGGTGAAGGGGACGCCGACGTGGATGATGCCGCGCTCCTGCTTCAGCTCGGTCACGTCGCCGCTGTCGTAAATGCAGATGCCGCCCTGGCGCACGGAGCTGAGGTGGTCGTTGTAACTGTGCTGGTAGAAGGCCACGAGCACATCGGCCTCATCACCGGCGGTGAGCACCTCGCCGCTGCCCAGGTGCACCTGGAAGATGGAAGGCCCGCCGCTGATGGTGGAGGGGATGGTCATGTACGTCATCACCTCCTGCGCAGTGCGGCCGGCCAGCCGGGCGAGAATGCCGCCGATGGACTGGATGCCGTCCTGGGAATTGCCTGCAAGGCGGATGACGGCGTTACGAAGCTTTGTGGCTGGAACCGTGGAGTCGGCGGTGGAGGACATGGGATGGACGGGTGGAAAAGAAGCCAGAATAAACGAAGGGCCAAGGGGCTGGCAATCAACGAGTGAAAGTTTTGGAACTTTCGGTGAACCTCAAACCCTCTTAGTGCCGAGGCAAAACACTTGGCAGAGAAGCCTTCAACCAGCGGGCCTCGACAGGCCTTGTCCGTGGCCGGTCAGTACCGCGATCCGCGGCGGGCATAGCCATCGGCATAGCCAGCCTTGAAGGCGTCTTCCATGCTGCGGCCGGAGCGGTCGAAGGCTTGGGCAGGATCATTCGGCTGGCCAGTGGAGGCATCGTGCGCGCCGATGTCGTAGCCATTGCGGTACTCGGCTTGAGCGGCCGTAGAGGACAGAGCTGGAGTGGAAGCTGGGGGCGGGCCAGCCGAAGCGGGAGCGACCGTGGTTGTCACCGCCACCGAGGGCGCTGCCACGACCACGGCGCGTGGCCGTCTTACCACCCGTACCACGCGCGGCCGCGGCCTTGCCGGCGCCATGATGCATGAACTGAGCAGCATCGCAGCCAGCACTGGCAGAGACAGCAGGCGCAAAGAGGTGCTTGGGCTGGCCTGCAGTTTCATGGCGGCTGTGGGCGGACGGGTTATTTGCCCTTCTTGCTGTTCTTTTCGGGAGCGGCGGGCGCTTCAGGCTTGGCACCGCCTTCGCCTTCCTTCAGCGCGGTGGTCACCGGGCGCGACATGTCGGGAGCGATCAGCCACTTGCCCTTTTCATCCGTGTCCTGAACGAAAGAGATGAAGAACAGCTCATCGATGCGCTGGTCCAGCACTTCCTGGCTGGTGCGCACCGCCAGGTGAGCGATGCTGTCGTTCTGCTCGCCGATCACGCCGAGCACGTTGATTTTGAGGCTCTTCTTCTTCTGCTCCAGGATTTGATCGTTGTTGCGGGAGGGGCTGTGGAAAGACTGGCGGTCGGCAATGTAGAAGTCCTCCACGCTCATTTTTTCGAGCTCGGCAAGATCCTTCACGCCGATCTTGGCCAGCATCGCCGCCTCTTCGGACATGGTGGGGGCGGACTTGATGATGGCGATGGTTTCGCGCTTCTTGCGCTCGATGGATTCAGGGCGGATCATCTTCGCCGCGCCTTTCCAATTCTGTTCCACCACGAGCTGGAAGTACTTTTTCACCAAGTCCACCGTGGGGTGGCTCATCGGCAGGTTGTCGGCCCGTGCACCCTGGGCGGCGAGGAAGACAAAAGCGGAAAGCAGGGGCATCCAGGAGACGGAACGGACTGAAATCATAGGAAAAGAGAAGAGGAGCAAGTCTCAACGAACCTCGCAAGCACGAGTTTTCGGGTTCGCCCCGTTTTCTAGTCGCTGCTATAGTGAGCGTCAAATGGGAAGCTCCGCCGTTGATAATTTGCCGGGGTGGATCATATATGCTGTTTCCATCATGCTTTCAGCAACCCTCAACCTCGGAGCCTCCCATGCCGCTCTACGACCGTGATTACATGCGGGACCAGCCCCGGCGGCGGCGTACGGTGAAGTCCTGGCTGCCGCAATGGACGGCGCTGCACTGGATCGTGGCGCTGAATGGAGCGGTGTTTTTCCTGCAGCATGTGCTGGGCATCGCCTGGACGACCGATGCCACGGTGCCCAACGCCCGGGGTTTTCCGCTTGGCGGCGTGAGCCTCGATGCTCTGCAGGACGGCAGGGTTTGGACGATATTCACCTGCCTTTTCGTGCATCAGGGGCCTGCGCATCTGGCGGTGAACCTGGTGGCCATCTGGCTGGCCGGCTCCCGGGTGCTGTCGCTGATGGGCTCGCGCGCATTCTTGCACCTGTACTTCTTGTCCGGCCTCATCGGCATGGCCTTGCAGCTTGCCGTGGGGTATTTCGTCATGGGCCGCACGGATTTCACCCTCATTGGTGCCTCCGCTTGCGCGCTGGGGCTGGTCATGGCCTTTGCCGCCATCATGCCGCACGAGAGCGTGACCACCATGCTTTACTTCATCATTCCGGTGAATGTGACGATGAGGCATCTGGGCATCGCGCTTGTGGTGCTGAATGCCGCGATGGGCGTGACCGGCTTGGCCTGGCACGAGGCGCCCTGGGCTGAGTACGCCTCCTTTGCCCACCTGGGCGGCGCTGTGGCTGGCTGGTACTACGTGCGCCTGCTGGGCTATGGCGGCCAGCCGATGACGTATGAGCAGTTGTGGAAGCAGCAGCCCATTCCCCGGCAGCGGACCTTGCGCCGTGAAGTGGCCCGCGTGCGCCGGGCCCGCGTCACCCCGGACGTGGACCACGAAGCCGTGCGCCGCCGCAGCCAGGGCCCGGGCCGCACCTCGCCAGTGGTGGAAGAAATCGATCCCATCCTGGACAAGATCAGCACCCTGGGCATGGGCAGCCTGACGGAGGAGGAGCGCCGCCAGCTCGAAGCCGCCAGCCGCGAAATTGCCAGCAAAGACCGGCCGTCTTCGGGACGAT
>FTCC01000064.1_pt1 | contig 12383 bp, 10 predicted proteins | sample 1639481 | NCBI WGS metagenome assembly FTCC01 (sample SAMEA3914864, study PRJEB12502) | metagenome | biome: forest; material: soil | place: USA | collected 2012-03-12 | depth 0.3 m | reverse complement strand
GCAGCCCGGCCTCCTGGACCGCGACCGGAGCCGGCACGCCGGATTTTTCCTGGCAGTGGAACAAAGGCACCGTCAAGCTCTCAGGAGCCACCCTTGCCACCTCCACCACCTCTTCGACCTATGCCATTCCCAAGGTGAGCCTCACCAATGCGGGGACCTTCTCGGTGCAGGTGAGCAACCTGACCGGCAAAGTATCAGCTCCGTTCAACCTGGGAGTGGTGGACACCTCGGTTCACAACCTCTTTGTCGTCGCAGGCACCACGCTCACCATGCAGGCCTCGGCTGCCGGGCCAGGGATCACTTACCAGTGGCTCAAAAATGGCAGGGCTCTGCAAGACGATACTGTGGCCCCGCTCCGAATCACCGGATCGCGCACGTCGCGGCTGGTGATCAGAAACCTGGCAACGACCGACGCGGATGTTTACACCTGCTTGGTGACGGTGGGCACCGCGTCGCTGTCCACAGGGGCATGGAATTTGACCGTCCGCATCAAGCCCCTGGTGGACAACTTTACCATCAGCCCCACCATCGTGAGCGGTACCGTGTCCATCCCGGTGCCCATGATCGTTCCTGGGCTGGGCATCGACGGGGTGCCAACGCGGGTGATCGTCTCGGGCCTGCCGCCGGGACTGGTTTATGATCCTGTCTCCAACCGGATCATCGGCCAGCCGACGGTGGGCGGCACCACCTATACCTTCAAGATCACCCCGCTCAATGGTGCCGGCACGGGCCAGACCGTGGAGAGAACCATTTACATCAATCCCCTGCCCACAGCTGCGGTGGGTGCTTTCAACGGGCTGGTGGATCGCGACCCGGCAGGCAACAACGGCCATGGCGGAACCCTCAGCTTGGTAAGCAAGGCCACCGGCGCCTTCACCGGCCGGCTGTCGCTTGGGGCTTCCGCCTGGGCGATCAGCGGCCGCCTGAATGCGACGGTGGGCGGCAATCCCACGGCCACGGCTGTCATCAACCGTGGTGCCAAGCTTTCACTCCTGCATGTGAATTTCACCATCGATCAGGCCACGGGTCATCTGACCGGCACTGTGGATGACACAACCCCTACCTTCACCACGGCCCTGGAGGCCTGGCGCAACCCCTTCTCCGCCACCCATCCCGCCACAGGCCTGGCAGCCACCTACAATGCCTGGATGAATGCGCCGGCGGACAGCACTAGCAGCGTGCCCCAAGGCGCCTCCTATGGCACGCTGGTGATCAACACACTGGGGGCCGCGGTGTGGTCGGGCACTCTCGCCGACGGTACTGCCACCACGCGCACCACCACCGTCGGCCCCAATGGCGATGTGCCCCTCGCCTTCATGCTGTATGCCAGCACCGGCTCCTTCCTCGGCTGGCTGAATGCCGCACCGGCAGCCGGCGGCAACACGCTCGGCGGCAGCCTCACCTGGCTGAAAAACGCGCAGCCGGCCACGAGCACCACGCGCAGCTACAAGGGCGGATTTACGCCCTGCCTGGCCTTGTCCGTCACGGGCGGCCAGTACCTCAAACCTGCCGCCGGCACCATTCTTTGGGGGCTGACCAATGTCAGCACGGGATCCAGCAACGCCCTGCTTACCTTCAACGACGGCGGCATCAGCCTGGCCGCCAATGAGCCGGATCTCAACGGCCTGCCGCTGCGCCTGCTGGCCGCCAACGGGGTGCAGATTCCCCTGCCCAACCCCACCGTGCTGAAGCTGGCCGTGAATGCGTCCACCGGCCGCTTTTCCGGCTCCGCCGTCTTGAAAGACGGGGCGCCCAAGGTCGTCAGCCGCGTGATGACCTTCTCGGGCATCATCGTTTCAAGCCAGGCGAAAGGCCGCGGCTTCTTTACGCTCCCGCAACTGCCAAACATTGCCACTTCTCCTGTCCTGAGCGGCTCGGTGGAAATCGATGCCTCGGCGACCTCTCAATAAAAGCGGAGCGCTCAGCCCTCCGCAAACAGGGCCTCCACCAAGCCCGTGGCGCGGGGGCTCGGCAGCACGCCCACCTCCATCTGGTTCATCACGTAGGCGAAGGAAATACCGGTGTCCGGATCAGCAAAGGCCAGGCTGCCGCCCGCTCCCGGATGGCCAAAGGCGGCTTCTGAGGGGCCAAACAGGCGGCGGATTTTCTGGCCGGTCTCCGTGTCCATGGGGTCCCTCATCACCCCGGCGTGGAAGCAGGCTGGGGTGCAGAGCACGGCGTCTTGCATGGTCTCCGCCGGGGCGCGCAGGGCAGTCTGCACCCAGGTGGGCACGAGCTGCTCCCCCTGCCACACCCCGCCATTGGCCAGCATGGCGTAGAACTTGGCCAGGCCTTGCGCGCTGCCCACACCGCCCATGCTGGCGTAGCCTTGAGTCCACGTGTGCGGCTGGTTGAAATCCTGCACCGCATTGAGCCCCACGGGGCTGGCAAAGGTGCGCTGGGTGGTGCTGCCCGGGGTGTGAAAGGCCTTGAGAAAAGCCTGGTCTGCCTGGCTGATGTTCATTTTGCCAGGGTACAGGCGCGCCACGCGGGAGTGTTGCTCCTCCGGCAGGCCAATCCAAAAATCCAGGCTCATGGGCTCGCCAAAGAGCTCATGAAAGTAGTTCCCCAGCGTCTCGGCCCCGGTGATGCGGCGCACGATTTCATCCAGCAGGAAGCCGAAGGTGCGCGCATGGTAGGCCTGGGTGCGGCCGGGAGCCCAGGCGGGCCTCTGCTCCTCCAGCGCCTTGATCACCGCACGGTAATCAAAGATGGGCACGCGCTCATCCAGGGCACAAAGCCCGGCGCGATGGGCCAGCAGTTGCCCGAAGGTCACCTCCTCCTTGCCTGCCATGGCGAATTCCGGCCACACCTCCGCCACCGGGGCATCCAGCGGCAGGGCGGCCTCATGCAGTGCCATCAGGCAGGCCACGGCGGCGGGGCCTTTGGTGCTGGACCACACCGGCACCAGCGTTTCCAAGGTCCATGGCTGAGTGCGTTCGCGGCTGGTGAAGCCTTCCGCCAGGCTGAGCACTTCCTCGCCATCCTTCCAGATGCTCACGGCCGCGCCCAGCTCGCCGCGCATGACGAAGTTCTCATGAAACCAATGCCGCACGCGGCTGGCAGGGGGAAAGTCGGCGGCGCCCATCACAGCAGTTGCGAGCGCAGTTCCGCCAGGTCGGGGTCCGTCCTGGCCTCCCTGCGCAGCTCGTTGTCCTTGTCCATTTCGAAGGATTTCTCCAGGAGCTTGCGCGCCTCTTCCATCCGGCCCAGCCGGGCGCAGTAGCAGCCCAGGTTGTAGTAGAACACCGCCTTCGTGCGCAAGGTTTTGGGCCCGCCCTGCAGCAGGGCCAGCGCCTCCTCCGTGCGGCCCAGCTCATGCAGGCAGTAGGCGCTGTGAATGAAGCCGCCGGGCTCCTTGGGCTGCATCACGCACAGCCGGCTGCTCATGTCCAGGGCCTCCTGCCAGCGTTTCTCGCCCATCAGGCAGCGCACCCAGGTTTCCAGCACGTCCACCCGGTCCCACGCCTCCTTGGGCAGCGCCACCAGGCTGCTGTGCGCGTCCTCGTACAGACCCAGCTCCGTGTAGCCTTGCGCGGTGAGAATCTTGCGGTCCAGATCAGTCATGAGTGCCGTTTTCATGATACGCCGTGGCTCCGGTTTTGCACACCGGGTTTTCCGTTTGCATCACTCCTCATGAGAACGTAAAACCCGCGCGTGAACAAGGCTTTTGTGCTGGGAGCAGGACTGGGAGAGCGCCTGAAACCGTTGACGGAACAGCTTCCCAAGCCGCTGATCCCCGTATTTCACCGGCCGCTCATCACGCATGCCTTCGATCACCTGATCCATGCAGGTGTGAACGAGTTCGTGGTGAACACTTTTCACCTGCCCCAGGAATATGGCCGCGCTTTCCCGGACCAAACCTGGCAGGGCCGCCCGGTGACCTTCCGCCAGGAATCTCCCATTCGCCTGGAAACCGCCGGCGGCATCGCCAACGTGCGCGACCTGCTGGAGGGCGACGAGCCCTTCCTGGTGTACAATGGCGACATCCTCACCGATCTGCCGCTGGCTCCGCTGATGCGGGAACACCGCGAGCGTGGCAACCTCGTCACCCTCGCCCTGCGCAGCTCGGGCCCGGCGCTGCACATCGCTTTGGATGCGAGCACAGGCCTGGTCACCGACATCCACAACAAGCTCGGCACCGGCCGCCCTGGCACGCATCTTTTCACCGGCATCTACATCGTCAGCCCCGGCTTCTTTGAGTATCTGACCCCGGGAAAGAAGGAGTCGGTGATCCCCATCTTCCTGCGGCTCATCGAGGAAGGCCGGCGGTTCGGCTGCTGCGTCATCGACGAAGGCCACTGGTGGGATCTTGGCAGCCGCAGTTCCTACCTGGAGGCCCATCAGGCCATCGCCGCCATGCAGGGCTTTCCGTCTTATGCGCCAGCCGCTCACCCGTTAATCAGTGACGAGGCGCGCATCGATCCTGCCGCCGTTCTTCGAGGCGTCAATATCATCGGTCCCGGTGCGGCGGTGGAAGCCGGCGCCACGCTGGAGGATTGCATCCTCTGGCCAGGTGCCATCGCGACAGCCAGCGCACAGCTCACCCGTTGCATCGTCCGCTCTGGCATTCGCGCCGAAGGCAGCCTGATGGACGCCGATGTGTGAAGGCGAGTGCCTGATCCACGGCTGATCCCTCTCAGCCCGCCGGCATCATCCGCTCATCCATCTTCAACGACGGATGCTCGCCCTGGCGCGCGTGCATGTGCACCGCCGTCCATTCCGCCAGGCGGCGGCCCAGCTTGCGGCAGGCGTCCTGGTCTTCCTGCTCGCGCGGGTCCTTCGCCGTCACGGCCCCATAGTGAAGCGTCAGCCCTCGGCTCACATAGTCCGTGACGCCAAAGACCAGGAAGCCAAAATTCATGAGCACGGTGAGGATGGACTGGCAGGCCAGCTCCATGCCACCGCCCCAGCCTCCCGCGCTGGAGAAGGCGCAGCCAATCTTGCCATCCACCTGGCTCCAGGAGTTGAACATCTCCACATCCCAGAAGCGCTTCATCTTCCAGCTCAGGATGCCCATGTTGGTGGGGCTGCCCACCGCGATGCCGTCACACCACAGCACGTCCGCAGCCTTGGCCTCCTCCACGGAAAGCAGCCGCACGTCGGTGTCGCCGATGGAGCGCGCACCTTCGGCGACCAGTTCCGCCATGTGCTTGGTGTTGCCGGAGGCGGAGTCAAACAGGACGAGGATCTTGTTCATGATGCCGCTGCCTTGCCACGGGCCACGCCTCAATACAACGATGGATGCGGTGAAAGGCGCTCGTATGAAGCTGTCCCCATGCGCACTTTTTCCCTTCTGCTCGCCTGTCTTGTCGCCGCTGCCGTCCACGGCGCACCGCCACCCGTGCCAACCAAGTCCAACGTGCCCTACGGCCCGCATCCGCACCAGATTCTTGACGTCCATGTGCCACCCACCGGCAACGGGCCCTTTCCCGTGGTGATCTGGTACGGCGGCCTGTGGGAGGCCAGCAAGCATGTGCCGGACTTGAACCACTTCTTTCCCCATGAATGTGCGGTGATTGGCGTGGAAGGCCGCGTCATGAAGGATGCCATCGAAGCCAAGATCGCTCCGCCTGTATCCGTGTGCCTGCTCGATGGCCGCCGTGCGGTGCAGTTCGTGCGCCTGCATGCGGCCGAGTGGAACCTCGATCCCCAGCGCATCGCCGTTGCCGGCGGCTCGCAGGGCACCTTGCCCGCTCTCTATGTCGGCTGCTCCGGCGAGCGCGCCGATCCGTCTTCACCCGACCCCGTGGAGCGTGTCTCCACCAAGGTGACCTGCGTGGGCGCCTTCCGCAGCCAGCCCAGCATCGACCCCAAGCAAATGCAGGAGTGGGTGCCCGGCGTGGAATGGGGACCGCCGGCCTTCGGCTGTGGCTTTGCTGAATCCCTCAAGAAGCGCGATGAGCTGCTGCCCCTGATCAAAGCCTGGTCTCCTGATGCCCTCATCAGGCCCGGCACGCCGCCCATTTACTTTGAAAACGAATGGGGCCTCACCCAGCCAAAGGATGTCACCGAATCTAACTACAAGGTGCATTCTCCAGCCTGGGGCATCGGTTTTCAAAAGCTTGCCCAGGCCCAGGGCGTGACCTGCTACAACAAGTACCTGGACCACCCCTCCGAGAAGTACACGGACATCTGGGATTTCCTGGTGAAGGAACTGGGCGCCGGCGGGAAGTAAACCACTTCACCACCGGGCTGGATCACTGGCGGCCTCGGACAGCATGTGGCCGAGGGCGTTAACGACCTCGGCCATGGGGCCGTAGTCGAGGGTATCCGGCGTGTCCGTCACCTCATGGTAGTGGTCGCAGCGTTCGTAAGCGGTGTCCGTGACAGCAAACGCCGGGTAGCCGCACTGCGTGAACGACCAGTCATCGGACCACGCCACCTTCTTCGAGAAGGCGGGGATGGCCACGGTGCGCAACTCCAGCGTGGAGTGCGGAGCGAAGCGCGCCGCACACTGCGCCATCCAGTGCCGGGAGCCGCGCGTGGAGGCGAAAGCAATGTAGTTAGGCCGGTCCGGCAATCCTAGCAGCGTGCCGATGAACAACCGTTTCGTCCGCACACGCGGGGAATAACAACCGAGCGTCTCCGGCGTGATCATGCGCACCTTGCCCAAGCCGTCGGCGCGCAGCCCACGCGCATAGGCCAGGCTGCCCATGGCGTCCGTTTGGTAGAAAGGCGGCTCTTCATTAACGAAGGTAACAAAACGCAGCGTGCGCGCCTGCGGCCTCCCGGCAAAGTGTCGCGCCAAGGCCAGCACCGTCGCCACGCCGCTGCCGTTGTCGTTAGCGCCAGGCGTGCCCGGCTTTTCAGGCGTGGGCGGCCAGTGGCCGTTCCAGCGCGGCATGGCCACTTTGGAGTCATAGTGCGCACCAATCACGATCTGCTCATCTGCAAGGGTGGTGCCCGGCAGCACGGCTTCGATGTTCCAGGCAGTGATATCCGCCGCGAGTGCATAGTCTTTGCCGCGAACTGGCACCGGCACCCTGCGCACGCGATAGCCCATGTGCGCAAACTCCGCCTCGATCCAGGCCGCGGCGGCTTCCAGCTTTTCGGGGTGGTAAAGGTTGCGTTCACCAATGTCTCCCGCCAGGTGCTGGACATCCGCCCGCAGGCGGTCTGCCAAAGTAGAATCAACGGATGACCGCCGCGCCCCTGGAGGCATGTGACTGCACGAAGTCGTTAGAAACAGCAGCACCAAGGCCGCCACCAGGCAGAGAGGCACGAAACAGGCGGGAGAAAACATGTCCGACCGTATCCCCAGGCAGTTGCGGGCTGCACATTGAAAATTTGAATCGCGAAAGACGGTTGATTGACCCGCCCGATGGACCGCCTCAGGCCGGCAGCTCCGCTGCTGTTGCATCGCCATGGGCACCCTTGCAGCAACCGCTCTTCAAGTGAATTTCATCAGCCACCGGGTGATAGCGAGGAGCAAAGACATCCACACCCACGAGAAAGCGGAACTTAGCCCCCAGCTCACATGGCTGGACAAAATGAAGCACGACGTACTGCCTCTGGGAATACCGCTCATAAACAACTTTGCCGATATTGGAATACGGTATCCGATACTGCTTTCCCCACTTCCGCACCACAATGGCGTCGCCATCGTCATAGACGGCCAGCCGGCGAATCCAATAGACGACCCACCAGATTGGCAGGTAGATGGTAATGGTGAATGCCGGCCTGGTTTTAGGAATCAGCTCCGGATGCAAGCTCTGCTGATAGGCACGGCAGCAAAGCCAAAGACCGACGGCCACCAGCAGCCAGTCGAGCCAGGACACGTAGTGCCGGGAGGACAGTCGTTTCATGAAGACCGGCACCATCGCGTGCCAGCCCTGAGCATAGGCTGGAAGGCTCCTGCGCGGCAAGCGCATAACCGGGCGCGCGCTCTGCACCACTAGCGGGGGCTGACAGCCTAACGTACAGTCGCGCAGCGAAGGGCCAAGTCTTCGGAGATCGCATCGCCTGAAGAAAATGTCCACTGGGGATCTGGCGAAAAAGCGATTCATCGCAGGCTTCACTATTTACCACAATTTGGCGTGGGCTTCTTGCCAGCTCAATCATGAGCACTGCCGTGCCTGAAGCACTTCGATTCGTGCCTTCAGTTCTTCGACCCAAACGTCCTGATATCGGGCATTCCACAGGCCTTTTCGATAAAAAATCGCCTTTTGTCCCAAGGCGGTGGGCGATTGGAATGTCAGCGTGACAATCAGCGCCCCTCGCCCCCTTTCCCCTTTCACTCGAGCAATCTCGCCCAGGGCGATGGTCACCTCCCTGTCCCGACGGCGAAGCAGAAGGCAGTTGCCCAGGTCATAGGCTTCATCGAGCACTTGACGATGCATGACCCCGGCGAACAAGGGTGCCGCCGCCAGCAGAAAGGATGTGAGGAGATACATCATCAGATCATCCCCAAGCCACCAGCGGCAGATCCCAAAAAATCCAAGGGAAACCGCAATGAGACCGCCGAAAAACGGATTATCGCGTTTGAACCGCTGGGTAGCTTTTGGGCATGATATAAGTTCCATGGCCTGAGGGCCCGGCCGCTGCTCACCCCAGCGCCTTCATCATCTCCTCCAGCTTCGCTGCCTTGTCCTGCCATTCGGTTTCGCGCTGGCGGTGCTCATCGAGCACCTTCTGCGGCACCTTGCTGGTGAAGTTTTCGTCCGCCAGCTTGGCGCGCACCTTGGCGAGTTCTTCGGTGGCTTTCTTCATTTCCTTGCCGAGGCGGGCACGTTCGGCTTCGACATCGATGAGGCCGTCCAGCGGCATGTAGAGCTCGCCCAGCGGGGTGATGACCACCGGGGTGCCCTGTTTGCCAACGAAGTCCGGGTCCACCTCCAAGGGCTCGGCGTTGAGCAGCAGGCGCAGCACCTCGATTTCGTGCGCAGGCAGCTCGGTGTTAGGCTTCAGCACGAAACGCACGCGCTTGCTGGAGAGGTTGAAGGTGCTCTTCAGGTTGCGGCCCAGGTTGACGGTTTCGTACTTGTCCGCAGCGGCCTTCTCGTCCTCCGGCAGGATGCCGAAGTGGGCAAGCTCATCGGCATCCAGCGCCTTGGGCCAGGGGGCGGACATGATGCTTTTGCCGCCCTGGTTGTCTGGCAGATCCCTGTTAAAGCCCATGCCGTGCCACAGCTCCTCCGTAATGAAGGGCAGGAAGGGGTGGAACAGGCGCAGGGTGTGGCCGAGCACGAAGTCGATCACGGCCAGGGTGTTGGCCTTGCGCTTTTCATCCGTGCCTTGCAGCGTGGCCTTGCTGGCCTCCACGTACCAGTCGCAGTACTCGCTCCAGAAGAAGCGGTAGAGCGTCTGCGCAGCATCGCTGAAGCGATACTCGTCCAGCGCGGTTGAGACCTCGGCAATCGCGACGTTCAAGCGCAGGAGGATCCACTTGTCATCGCTGGAGAGCAGGGCGGAGCTGATCTCAGCTTCCGTGCTGCCGGACTGCATCTGGCGGAAGCGGCAGGCGTTCCACAGCTTGGTGCAGAAGTTGCGGCCCAGCTCCACGTTCTTTTCATCAAAGAGGATGTCCTGACCCAGCGGCGCGCTGCGCATGATGCCAAAGCGCAGGGCATCGGCGCTGTAATCGGCGACGATCTTCAGCGGGTCGGGCGAGTTGCCCAGCGACTTGCTCATCTTGCGCCCCTGTTTGTCGCGGATGATGCCGGTGAAGTACACGTTCTTGAACGGCATCTCGTCCATCCACTCGTAGCCGGCCATGATCATGCGCGCGACCCAGAAGAAGATGATGTCCGGCCCGGTGACGAGGTCGGTGGTGGGGTAGAAGGCCTTCAAGTCCGCTGTCTCATTCGGCCAGCCCATGGTGGCGAAAGGCCAGAGCCAGGAGCTGAACCAAGTGTCGAGAACGTCGGGGTCTTGGGTGAAACCTTCGGCTTCGAGTTCTAAACCCCGGGTCGCATCGTCTGTTAGCACCCGAAATTCATAATGGTCATTCTCGGGCAATTTAAGCAGCTGCATTACCCCATTGCCGCTGTCCCGCATGCCATGCTCATTGAGCTTGCAGGCGGCAACCCCTTCGGCCGACCGATTGATGTGGGTTTGGAACTTTCCATCGGGCGGGTCCATCTGGCCCGCCTGGCAGTAATCATCGACCAAAATGCTGAGCATTCGATTGTTCCGAAACTCCGCACCAGCGAATCGAATGCTCCACACAGGCACGCGATGCCCCCACCAGATCTGGCGGCTGATGCACCAGTCTTGCAGGCCGCCCATCCAGTGGTCATAGACCTTCGCCCAGCGGTCAGGGTAGAAGCGCATGTTTCCGCTATCCACCACGTCCTTGGACGCTTGCTGGCTAGGGTACTTGAGGAACCACTGCTCGCTCAGGCGCGGCTCAATCGGCACACCGGCGCGCTCGGAGTAGCCGACGTTGTTCTGGTGCGGCTCCTCTTTGACGAGAGCGTCCATTTCCTTGAGCAGCTCCACGGCCTTCTTGCGGCCTTCGAAACGTTCCAGGCCGGCGAGGTCGTTGCCCGCAAAGCTGTTCAGCACGCCGTTGGGGTGCAGCACGTCGATGATTTCGAGGTTGTGACGCAGGCCGATGTCGTAGTCGGCCTTGTCGTGCGCAGGCGTCACTTTTAGAACGCCGGTGCCGAATTCAAAATCGACGTGCTCATCCGCCACAATCGGGATCGCGGCCTGGTTTTCCAGGGGCAGCGGGCGGCGGATGTGCTTGCCGATGAGGTGCTTGTAGCGTTCGTCCTTCGGGTTCACGGCCACGGCCGTATCGCCGGGGATGGTTTCGGGACGTGTGGTGGCGATGGTAAGCCAGGTGCCGGGCTCCTCCACCACCTGCACCTTGAAGTGGTACATGAAGCCGTTCTGCTGCTTCATCTCCACCTCCTCATCGCTCAGCGCGGTGAGGCTGGAGGGGCACCAGTTCACCATGCGCTTGCCACGGTAGATCAGGCCCTTTTTGTACAGATCGACAAACACCTGCTGCACGCAGCGGCTGTACTCCGGGTCCATGGTGAAGCGCTCGCGGCTCCAGTCGCAGCTCGCGCCCAGTTTCTTGAGCTGCTGGATGATGATGCCGCCGTGCTTTTCCTTCCACTCCCAGATCTTCTCCACCAGCTTCTCGCGACCGAGGTCGTCGCGGTGCTTGATTTCACCGGCCTTTTTCAGGTTCTTTTCCACCACGTTCTGCGTGGCGATGCCGGCGTGATCGGTGCCCGGGAGCCAGAGCACTTCCTTGCCCTGCATGCGGGCGCGACGGCACAGGATGTCCTGGATGGTGTTGTTCAGCACGTGACCCAGCGTGAGGATGCCGGTGACATTCGGCGGCGGGATGACGATGGAATACGCCGGGCGCTTGTCGCTTACGCGGGCCGGATCGGCCACGAAGGCCTTGTCATCGAGCCACTGCTGGTACCAGCGCTCTTCCACTTCCGCTGGCGTGTAGGTCTTGCTGAGTTCGGACATAAAAGAAAAGGGGGGCTGGAAACATGGGGAATTTCAGCCAAAGAGCAACTGGGCAAAGTGCGGGAGTGCGGAGTGCTTAGTGCGGAGTTTCGAGATCAAGGCACCGCGTTTTATCTGGCGGCTATGGTGATTATCAGGCGCAGTGAAAGAAAATGCGCCCGTTTTATAAAATAACCATAATAACAAGGAATTAAGGCAACTGCACCACTCGACGGCTCCAGGGGTTTTGGTGATTATCGAATCAGCATCCCCTCATATCCCGTATGAAACTTCCATCGCTCCTCGCCTTTGCCGCCCTGGCCGCGCTCACCGGTCCCCTCCTGGCCGATGACGGCTCCGTGGATTTGCAGAACTTCACAACACTCAGCGGTCGCCACTACGCCGGCTGCCAGGTGCTGAAAGTGTACCCCGATGGCGTGACCTTCCACCACTCGCGCGGGATGGCCAAGGTGCTGTTTGTGGACATGAAGCCCGAGCTGCGCGCGCAGTTCGGCTACAACGCGGACAAGGCGGTCGCCTATCAGCACAAGATGCACGAAGACTACCTGCACGCGCGAGCCGTTCAGGCCCGTCGCAACTGGCGGGAAGCGGAGGTGACTTACTTGCATGAAGGCGGCTTCGCCATGCCCTTTGGCGAATACTACCCCGGGGTGCCGTGGTACGGCGGCTACAATGACTTCGGCTACATGAACGGTGTCGGCTATGGCAATAGTGGCTTCCGCTTCTACAACCCGCGCTCCAGCGGCCTGATTGACAGCCGCGGTCGTTTTGTGAACGAAAATCACGGTGCCGTCACCGTTCCGACCGACGGCAGAATCCAGCACACAGTGCAGCCCGTGGTGGGCCACGGCTACTTCAGCACCTCAACAGGTCCGGCCTGGACCGCTCCCCGGGCGCGGCCGGGACGCGTGACGGTGAGGAAGTAGGATCGAATGTCTCGCGTG
>FTCC01000474.1_pt1 | contig 12388 bp, 11 predicted proteins | sample 1639481 | NCBI WGS metagenome assembly FTCC01 (sample SAMEA3914864, study PRJEB12502) | metagenome | biome: forest; material: soil | place: USA | collected 2012-03-12 | depth 0.3 m | reverse complement strand
GTTGATCGGGATGCCCAGCCCCAGGCCCCAGCCGAGATTGCTCTGCTGGTTGTCGTTCGCCACGCTGTTGACAGCGGTCGTTCCGCCGCCGCCGTAGCCGACGCTCGCGGACAACCACAGGCCGGGCCGGAAGGTGTAAATCAGGTGACCATCGGCGCTGTACATCGGATCCTGTTGGAGTCGCGTGCCCTGGTAGAACTGGTCATTGTCGGCAAAGATCGAGGCGGCGGTGGTGAGTTCGGCCGACCACTTGCCCCAGTCGTGGACCACGCCGAGCTGCGGGCGAAAGGCGAAGCGGTTGAAGCCCAGGTTGATGAGCTTGTCCTGGTCGTATTGTCCGGTCGGCAATTGCACGACCAAGCCCATGCCCACGATGGTTTCCCGTTCCGTTCTGGCCCGGTAGTCGGCAAACTCCTGACCTGCCAAGGGAGGGGCTCCGAACAGGTTCACCGCGAAGCGCAAGGTAGTGTCCGCCCAGCCTTCACGGTCGACTTTGGCCGGCACGCCGTTGAGCAGGCCCGTCCAGTGACCGATTTGATAGGGCTGGATGACGTCCACGCGGGCTGACTTGCCCAGCAGTTCGAAGCTGCGGATGTACTTGCCGGCGAAGGTTTGAAGGTCGACCTGGGCGTTCTCAATCCTGAGTTCTGGCTCAAAGAGGATGTCCCCCGTCGTGACGGAATACGCAGCGCCGGCGAAGTTGCCTGCCTCTGGCAGATGGCTCCAGCGTCGCGGTTCGATGTCCTGGGCTTGGCAAGGCCGCGCCAAGACGAGAACGGCGAGCGCCAGCCCCACCAGCAGGCCTGCCGGTCCGACGCCCATGAGGACAGAGGCTGCCCGCCGGCGCAGGCGCATAAGCAGAGAATGGCGGCAGCGGTAAGCCTTCAGGCTCCCGGTTGGCTGGAGTTTTTTACGTTTCATTTTGCTGTTGTTGCACCGAGGGGGTGATCGCGCAGCAAGGCGCCTGATCCTGCGCCCAGGCGCTTCAGGCATTTCAGGGTGGCGGCGAGCGGCAGATTGATGGGGGCGATCCGGTCAGCGGGCATCAAGTACACTTCCCCGGCGTTGGCATCAGGTACGCCCGGTATGAAGACGACCACGACACCGCTTGCCAGCGTTTCGACCTGAAACCCGATTTGCGAGTTGTCGTCAAAGTACACGATCACCGGCGGATAGGTTCCTTCCTTCTCGACACCGAGCATGCTCTCGCCCATGCGTTTGAGGAATTCGTAGCCCGGTACGTTGGAGAGCACCGCCGACTCCAGGCTGTCGACGATTTTCTGCGCAAGCCTTGTGCGGGCGAAAAAGCCGGTCAGAAAGCAAAACAACACCACCAGGCCAACGGCCAGCAGCACCGGCGTGTGCAGACCAATGACCGACGCGAACGGAAGATGCCCGGCCAGCGGATCCACAACTTGCCGCGCGACAGCCACTGCTTTGCCGAAGATCATTGCCGGCACCATGATCGGCACCAGAAACAGGAGCCCTCCGACAAGCGTCGTGCGCAAGAACTGAAGCCTGGGTTTCATTGAGTGTCGGCTTCGGCATCAATCATCCGCATCACCGCCGTCGAACATCCGGCCCAGAATGCCCTTGTTCAGTGCGATCTTGATGTTCAGCCTGAAGATATTGTCAGTGAATTGCAGCCCCCCGCCACTAGATGGACGTGTGAATTGCGCGTGGTAGATGAACTCCATGCGGATGCGATCGCTCAGGATGTAAGCAATGCCGGCACGAGCGCGGAAGGGGTCAATCGTGCCTTTGTCGAACCGATAGAACGGTTCCACGTCGAGAAGTGTGTACCAGGTCTTTGGCTGCCAGGCTTTATCTCCACCACTCAAGGGTATTTCAACGCCAAACCTGCTGCGGAGCCGGTGAATTCCGGTCCATTGATGAGTGTCGCGGTCTTCGATGTCACGAAACTCGTAGCGGGGGAAGTTGGAGATGTTCCATTTCCAATCGTTCGGAAGGAATACTTTTGGGCCGATGAACGGCCTCAGTTCCAGTTTGTCCGCACTGTTCTTGTTGTCGGTGTAGGTGCCGATCAAACCGCCCCACAATTGGACCTCCTTGTTGAACGAGTAGCTGGCTCCATAGCCAAGGTAGCCGGTCTTGTATTCTTTGTCCGAGTTGTCGACGTAGCCAAGGTAACCAAAGCCGGTCAAATGGTCAGTGATCTGGTGATAGGGGAAAATCGTGAATCGGCTCTCGTTGCTGATGTCATCGTCCCCGTCGGCCGCGGGTGAAAAGGTTATGCCGGCCAGGCTGAGCACAAGGCCCAAGATGGCGGGCCTCAAATGTTGGTGTTGAGTTTTCATAAGGGGAATTTGTTCAGTTCCAGCAGGACGGACTGACGCAGGCGCAATGCCGAGGCCACCGCCACATCGAACCGTCCTCGCTCTGCCTCCGGAATCAGGCCGCCTTTGACAAAGTGCCGCACCACCGGGCGCATCCGTGGATGGATGACCAGGTCCGCCAGGACCAGCAGCGGCAGGGCAAGCAGCAGGCGCAGATGCGTCTCCACATCGTATAGGAATGGCAGCCGCACGCTCCCGCCCCAGGCGCGCCCTTCCGCGACGGACAATTCCAGCAGGGGGACCCAGGCGAGCAGCATCAGGACCGCCAGCCGGCAGCGCAGCATCTCCAGCGCACTCCCGGCCAGCCACAGCCGTCGCCAGAGCTGCAACAACGGCGCATCCTGGTCCACCGCCAGGTCGGGCGGGACCTGCGCGAGCGGCTGGTCAGAACTGGGAGCGAGGGTGTTCATCCTGGCGTTTGGCATTGCGGGCTGGCACTTGAGTGAAATGGTGGCTGTGAAAAGTTTTCACGACGGAGGCTACGGGCGGAGGGCAGCGAGCCCGCACCTCCTATGATTCAAGTTGCAAACCCTCGACCAAACGTTGCCGATTCCGGCTCAACGGTTCTATTGGACCTTGGGCTAACACCACGCCCTCCCGCCTGAGGATCATCCGGGTGCCCCTCACCAGCCGACCGTAAGAGCGCAGGTGATGGTGTCGGCGTACGTCCCTTGGCGCAGCTGGGGAGCGAGTGCCGGCATAGGCGACCTCCATGCCGAGGGCGCGAGTGATCGGGATGTCCAGGCCCAGCCGCCAGCCGAGATTGCATTTGGCGGTGGTCCTTGCCACGGCCATTCACCGAGGTCTCGCTGCCGCCCGCATAGAGACCGCCGGCCGCTCGACAGAGACGAAGACGGAAGGTGTATATTTGGTGCGCATTTGTGTTGTAGGCCAACTCCTGCTGCGGCTTGGTTCCGTGGGAAAGCCCTTCGTTGTCATTAGACAGCCCGGAGGCTGGCAGCTCCGCAGGCAACCTTTCCGGTCGACTGGTCCCGAGGGTTAATGGTGATAGGCAAAAGCCGCACTTCCGAAGGGATTGTAGACTCCCTTTTCCGTTCCGACGGGAGCGTAAACAAACCCGAAGAGGTCCTTGCCGATGTCGACCGGCTCCAGCAGAAGGTTCTTCTTCTTGTCCGTGGTCGTGTATTCAAGCAGCACTCTCCGGGTGCCGTTGAGCCCCCACATTTTGAATCCGGTGCCGAACAATCCGCCGTCCGGGAAAAGATCATGAAGACCCGCCACTGCATGGAAGCAGTTGATGCCAATGACGTCCTTTCGATAGCGCCGGTCGTCCGCAATGTACTTGATCGATCCATTTCGCAGCAGAAGCAGCCGGTTGACGGCCAGATCGAATCCTGGTTTAACAATCTCGTAGGGTCCCCACATGCCCACGGCCCCTTTTTCTTGCACCGCCAGCTTCAGCGTGGTGGACAGGTCAAAGCTCTTCCCCATGGTCAAAGGACACTTGTTCAGCGAGGGCACCAGCACAGCCCCAAATCCCTCGAAAACGCGAAGATTGGGATTCTCCGGGAAGTCGTGCGGGAGCCAGCTGATCGTGAAGGTCTCAAAGTCACGCCCTTGATAGGCAACCTTTTTCAGTCCGGCCCCAATCGTGGGACGGCTGCCGTCGGCAAACACGCGGATGACTGAGAGAAATGTGTGGGAGAAGGCCGGATCATTGCCTTTGTTTTCATAGGCAAAGGGTATGATGAAGTAGCGGTCATGGAGATTCTTGCCTTCGCCCAGGCGGGCCATGACCTTGGCCTTGATGCGATCGGTAACCTGTTCCTCAAGTGGTTTGTTGTAGTGGGAGAAATCGACCTGGCGTCCGGCAGGAGTGCTGGCGCAGCTGGCGAGGAACAAGCTGCATGTGATGCAGGAAAGCGAAAGGGCGAGGGCTCTCAGGGTTGGGTAGTTCATTGGGTCGAGCAGGTAAGTTTGGTGGGGTTGCGGGGCGATTGTCTGCCTTCTGGCCTTCAACTGTCTTGTGTGGTCACTTACGGCTTCAAATGCCAAACCTTAAGTTCCTTGGCCGCGGTGCCGAACGGGCCGAGCTGATAGACCGCCGCACCGGCAGGCGAGAACGTGAAGGTCTCAAACGGTTCGGTCAGCATTTGGTCGAGGTAGGCAGTCGGGGCAACGCCGGTGCTGACGTGCGGGTTGTAGTTCGCGCCGGACATCTGTGGATCAAACGTGGACACGTATCCGATGAGGGCCGCGTCGATGGCGGGATTGTCGTGCGGCGCGGTGAAGGCGCCGATGGGGCCGCGTTCCACCATGAACGGCTTCGCGGCGGCAATGACTGCTGCGTGCAGTTTTAGAATCTCCGGCGTCGGCTTCGCGCAGATGCCGGCCACGCCCGTGGCGCCAGCCGGGGCATAGTAGTACTTGAAGGCCTCCAGCTTCATCGCTGTCACGTTGGCGGCGGCGAGAACTTTTTCTTCGGCGGCATACAGCGAGTCAAGGTCAGCCTTGTGCACGAAGCATTGCAGCATCGTGATGTGTGGCGTATGCGTTGCGTCGAGAGAGAAGCCTTTTGGGTATTCCTTGAGAAGGCGCGCGTTGTTCGCGGCGGAATGAGCCAGCATCGTAGCGTCTGGTTGCAGCAGGATGTCAACGGCGATGATGGAATCGTCGGCAGCTTTGATGGAGGTACTCAAGGCGACCAGCGCCAGGAGGGATGCGAGGATTTGTTTCATCGTTGTGTGGGTGGATGGGATTTAGATCATTTGGCGGAACCCTGCATGACTTCCAGCAGCGGTCCGGTACGCGAACCAGACGGTGGTTTGGCGCCAACGATGGCAGACAAGGTGGGCGCCACGTCCACGGTTTCGATCGGGCGATAAACGCGTTGCCCTGTCAGGCTGCCGCCGGCAAACACAACGGGCACAAAGGTGTCATATTGCCAGGGTGCGCCATGCGTGCAGGCTACGATCAAGCCATCGAAATCGTTGATGAAGCAGTGAGGCTCAAACACCACGAAGATATCGCCGGAGCGCCGGGGATTGAAGTTGCGCAGCACGGACTGGATGAGCGGCGTGTTCGGCAGATTGCCTTCACGGAGCGCCGTGCTCGAGATGGCAAGGGCCACGCCGTCCAGCTTGATCAGTTCCTCCACGACCGCTTTTTCGACCATCGCCTGATCGAGCCCCTTCTCCTGAATGACCTCGCGATTGAGATACACGTAAGGCTGGCGGTAGGACTCGATGAGTTCCTTACCAATGCCGAACTTCTTCTTCAGGGCGCTCATGGCAGGTTCCTGGTCCCACTTGTCGGGCGATACATACTTGGCCGGAATGCCGAGCGCATGGAGATAGCCTGGCGCTTCGGGTCCGCCATGGTCGGCAGAAAGAACGATGAGCGTGTTCTTCAATCCCACGCGCTTGTCTACAAAGGCAAACAGATTCGCGAGCGTGCGGTCCAGGCGCAACTGGTTGTCCTCCGCCTCCAGGCTGGATGGGCTGAAGAGATGCCCGACGTAATCGGTCGAGGAGAAGCTGACGGACAGGTAATCGGTGATCTCGTCCCGGCCGATTTGCTCGGCATCAATGAGGGTCTTCGCGAACGCCAGCGTTAGTTCATCACCAGCTGGACTCAGGGTCAGGAAGGTCGTGAAGTATTTACCTGTGGCCGGGCCGTAAGCGTGCGGAAAGACCCGCCCATAGCCGGGCATCGCAGTCTCCCACGGCTTGTCATCCGCGTCGCCAAACAGGTAGGTGGACTTGTCGTGCAACAGTTCCCACGACTTGCCGTCATAGGCTTTCGGCAGCTTCTGCTGGTTGAACGCATCCACCCACGCCGGATAACGATCATAGTAATACGAGCTGGTGACGAACTCCCCGGTCGCCTTGGAAAACCAGAAGGCCTTGCCCGCATGCCCGGCCATCGACACCGCCCCGCGATCCTTCACGGAAACGCCGAAAATTTTGGCCCGGCCTGCGGTGTGAATCGCCAGTTCATCGCTGAAAGTGGAGACGAGAATGGCATTGGGCGAACGTCCGTCGGAAGTCGCGAGCTTCTGCGTCGGATCAATCTCGGTGGCCTTGTTCACGCCCGAGCCGGGAGTGATTGTGTGATACTTGGGGTCCTCAATGTTGTAAGTGAGCTTGCTGGTCAGGCGATCCAGCCACACGTTCCCGATCATCCCATGGACGGCCGGGTCCGCGCCGGTGGCGAGCGTGGTGTGGCCCACGATGGTCTCAGTGTTGGCATGCGCGTGATGCGCATCCGCATACCAGATGCCATGATCCATGAGGTAGCGGTAGCCACCCTCCCCCATATTCTTCAGGTAGCGCCCCGGCAGGTCGCCCCGCAACTGGTCCACGGTGATCTGCAGCACCAGACGCGGAGGAGGCTCGGCGGAGCGAGCAACGGTGAAAGCCAGCGAACCAATGAGCGCAGCGGCCACGAGGGAGATGTTGGCGAAGATCATCACTTTCATTTGATGGCGTCTTTGAATTTTTTTCCGTCCTTGATGATCATGACGAAGTTCTTGTCCGGGTCTTCGATGAGCCTGAGCTCGGCACTGGGATCGCCATCGATGGCAGGTCGCGAGTGCTCCATCATCGACGCCACCGAGCTTGCCCGGCCACGGGTGGCGCAAGCCGCAGAGCGCGAGCCCCGCAAGCAAAGGCGGTCGTGAGAAAATCGCGGTGGGAGGGTGCTTTCATGGTGCATCCAGACTGCTGTTTTCATCCAGGCGCGTCTATTGGACCTTAGGCCAACAGGCGCTCCCCGAGCGACGATCACCCCGCGTCTGGCTCATCACCAGCCGCCTCAATGGCTCGCAGCAGTGCCACCCCGCCAATGGGTTTAGCTATGATGTCATCCACGCCCAACGCAACGTAAGCCGCCTGGGTTCGGGCATCCAGGGGTGACGCATGCACGACGATACGGCCTGGGAAGGCCGCCGCCCGCAGGGCCTTCACCAACGCCAGCCCATTCACACCGGGCATTTCATGGTCCGTGACAATGACATCGAACTTGGCCGTGGCTGCGGCAATCGCGCCAAGCACGTCCGCGCCGTCGGCGACGACGTCACAAGTGTGCCCCGCCCTCTTCAGGAGCCTGGCCAGCACCTCACGCACGGAATGGTGGTCGTCTGCACAGAGGACACGGAGTGATTTCGTGACGCGAGGAAGGTGTGAGGGCATGGTTTTCGAATCGGGCGCTTTAGGAGAGCCCAGGACATCTTGGCGAATCACCTTCGGGATGGCTATTGGACCTTGGGGCAACGAGGGTTCGGCCACTGCTCATTCCTTAGCACCTCGGTTCAGACCTCCGAAGGCATGGAGAGCTAGGAAAACACATTTGATGAGCGCGCCGACGTGATCGGTAGCCTAGTAGTCGTCGTCGGCACATGAATCCAAACCGTAGGTCTGCCTCTCCATACTGTCGGCGCACCTATACAAGCTGTCGGCACACCATTTGACCGCAGCGGATGGGTGGCTGCCATCGACGGGCGCGAGACGGGTCGACTCAATGCCAAGCTGGCGACTGTGGAACGCGGCTGCCAGGACTGGCATGCTGAGGCGACGAAGGTCTTCGTGGTCGGCATGGGGACTGGCGACCCGATCCCCGCGCGGAGGTGCCCACATCCTTCGACTACACAGGCCGGCTCCGCCGCCTTGAGGCAGGGCACAAAAAGGCCGCACCCGGATGAACCCGCCTCGCCTCGAAAGCTTCGGTAGGGCCCGCAGGTGCGGCCTGAGGGATAGTATCAGTACTTGGCTAGTCGTTGCCCTTTGACAAGTTTTCGATCTGCTTCTGCAGCTTCGAAAGATTGAAGGAACCCGCCGTCGCGCTTGGCGGATAGTCCTTCATTGTCATGAGGAACTTGCCTGCCATCTGAGTGATGGGAACGATGACAAATGGACGGTCGAGGAACCAGTCGTTGTAAGTGTTCGAGTTATGCTGTGCCTTCTCGAACGGATCACGGCGGAGGTTAAACAGCAGCGGAACACGCAGTTCAACGAAAGGCTCGCGCCAGACGCCAAAGGCTTCACCACGATTTTCCAGCCAGACGAGCTTCCAGTCCTGATAACGGGCGGCGACGATCTCACCGTCATCGTTCACGTACCAGAACTCGTTGCGGGCAGATTTGTCGGTCTTGCCGCTGAGGTAGTCGAGCTGGTTGTAACCATCAATGTAGTTGCGGTAGTGGCGGCCATTGATGTCGGCCCCCTTGAGGAGCTGTTCCTTGATGTGCGGATTGCCCGCAGCGGCGGCGAAGGTGGGCAGCCAGTCTTCATGGGAAACGATGCCGTTAAGGGTCGCTCCGGCCGGGAAATGGCCGGGCCATTTGATGAAGCAAGGCACGCGATAAGCACCTTCCCAGTTCGAGTTCTTCTCGCCGCGGAACGGTGTGGTACCGGCATCAGGCCAAGTGTTGTAGTGCGGGCCATTGTCAGTGGAATACTGGACGATGGTGTTGTCCGCGAGGCCAAGGTCATCAATGACTTTGAGCAGTTGGCCGACTTGCATGTCGTGTTCCACCATGCCATCACTGTATTCATCCTGGCCGGAAAGGCCGCGATGTTCGGCCTTCACGTGGGTGCGGAAGTGCATACGACTGGCGTTCCACCAAACGAAGAAGGGCGTGCCCGCCTTGGCAGAGCGCTGGATAAAGTCCGCGGCGGCGGCGACGGTTTCATCGTCGACCGTCTCCATGCGCTTCTTGGTGAGCGGGCCGGTGTTCTCGATTTTCTGACCGCCCTTGCCGTCTGCCCAGGTGTGAAGCACACCGCGAGGGCCGAATTGCTGGAGGAACGTCTTGCCGTTGGCCAGCTTCAGATCCTTCGGATAGTCCATGTTCTCCGGCTCTTCTTCGGCATTCAGATGGTAGAGGCTGCCGAGGAACTCATCGAATCCGTGCATCGTGGGCAGATGCTCATCGAGGTCGCCCTGATGATTCTTGCCAAAGTGTCCGGTCGCGTAACCCTGGGCCTTGAGGACCGTTGCCATGGTGCAATCCACGGCTTTCCAGCCTTCCTTCGCGCCGGGCAGACCGACCTTGGTCATGCCGGAACGGACGGGAACGGAGCCGCTGATGAAGGCGGCGCGTCCTGCCGTGCAACTCTGCTGCGCATAGTAATCGGTGAAGCCGACGCCTTCCTTGGCGATGCGGTCAATGTTCGGCGTCTTGTAGCCCATCATACCACGGTTGTTGTGGCTGATGTTCCAGGTGCCGATGTCGTCGCCCCAGAGAACCAGAATGTTGGGTTGCTTCTTCTTTTCTGCAGCCTGCGAGGTGACGAGGCCGACCGTCAACACGAGGCACAGGGCCAGTGCGAGATGTCGTTGGATTGGTTTCATGCGATGGTGGTGGATTGAGTCTCCCCTGATCGGGGTTGCCGGGAGAACTGCGAGCATGATGCCGAGGACGCCAAGGCAATGCTATTGGACCTAAGACCAACACAATTCAGGCAGGACTGAGGCAAGCGACGCGTACCTGAGCTGTGATAAGGCAGTGGCGGTGTGCAGGAAGACGGGGATTCAACGACATCATGGCGGCCGGGGATGCGGAAAAGGCACAAGGTCCAAGGCCACAAAAAGGCCGCACCTGAATGAACAGGTGCGGCCCGATGTTGTTTGGATGGAACGTGGTGTTGAACGCTCTGGCTTACGTGGCCCCGGCTGAGCCGGTGCAGAGGTTCGCCTTTTACTCGGTCCAACTGCCGACCTTCTGGCTCGGCGGGTATTCCTTGAAGGTGGCCATGAACTTCTGGACGACTTCCACCGCGGGAACCATGACGAACATGTGGTCCACCCGCCAGTGCCAGTAATCAATGGAGTGGTCGGCCTCTTCGAAGGGGTCCGCGCGGAGGTTGTAGAGCTTGGGAATGCTCAGGTTCGTATAGTCCTCCTGCCACGCTTCAGCTCCATGGGCGCGCTGTTCCTTGAAGGTGATCTTGTAATTGTCGTAGCGCACGGCGGCGAGGTCGCCGCGGTCGTTGAAGTAGAAGAACTCGTGGCGCGGGCTGGGGGTCTTGCCAGCGAGGGCGTCGGTGAGGTCGTAGCCGTCGAGGTGGACCGTGAAGGTCTTGTCGCCGACTTTCATGCCTTTCAGCAGCTTGGATTTCACATCGGGATCACCTGCGGCGGCGAGGATCGTCGGCAGCATGTCTTCATGGGAGAAGATGTCGTTGAGCACCGTGCCGGGCTTGATGACGCCGGGCCAGGTGATCATGCAGGGGACGCGGAAGCCGCCTTCAAATTGCGTGACCTTCTCGCTGCGGAAGGGGGAGGCGCCGCCGTCCGGCCACATGGCTTTTTCCGCGCCGTTGTCGGTGGAATACATGACGATGGTGTTGTCATCGAGCCCGAGTTCCTTGAGCTTGGCGAGGATCTGGCCGACCTGCCCATCGTGCTCGACCATGCCATCGGGATAGACACCAAGGCCGGTTTTGCCTTCGCTTTCCTTCTTGAGGTGCGTCCAGATGTGCATGCGGGTGGCGTTCCACCAAAGGAAGAAGGGCTTGCCGTCGTCCTTGCGCTTTTGCAGGTAGTCCACCGCACTCTTGGTGAACTCCTCGTCCACGGTCTCCATGCGCTTGATGGTCAGCGGGCCGGTGTCCTCGATCTTCTGGGTGCCGTCCGCATTGGCGAACGAGTGTAGCACGCCGCGCGGAGCGTATTTTTTGATCAGCGCCGGGTTCTTGAAGTAGTCAGGGCTTTCGGGCTCCTGGCTGGCATTGAGGTGGTAGAGCGGGCCGAAGAACTCGTCGAAGCCGTGGGCCGTGGGCAGGGTTTCGTCGGCATCGCCGAGATGGTTCTTGCCGAACTGCGCGGTCGCGTAGCCCTTGGCTTTGAGGAGCTGGGCGATGGTGACATCGCGCGCCTGCAAGCCTTCCTTCGCGCCGGGCAGACCGACCTTGAGGTTGCCGGTGCGGAGGCCGACCTGGCCGGTGATGAAGGACGAGCGTCCGGCGGTGCAGCTCTGCTGACCATACCAGTCGGTGAAGATGGCGCCGTTTTTGGCGATGCTGTCAATGGCCGGCGTCTTGTAGCCCATCATGCCCATGTTGTAGGCGCTGATGTTCCAGATGCCAATGTCGTCGCCCCAGAGGACAAGGATGTTGGGTTTCTTGGCGGAACCGCCAGGGGCGGTCTTGGCAGCCTGCGCCGGAGCGAGACCGAGGAGGGTCAGCCCGAAGGCCAGCCCGAAGAGAGTTCGTTTCATGGCTTTGTAGTGGGGACCGGCGAAGCCGGTCTGGTTGTGGTGTTCGGGTTTTTGTCGTTGGCCAGGAGGCTGGATGCCTGCCCTGCTTCAGCCGCGCTTTTGGCGCAGCGAAATCCGATGTGGCTCATGCCGGTGTCCGGCGGGGTGCCGCGGCGTGCGGCGGGGCGGTAGCTCTCGCAATAGTTGACGTGGCAGAGAAAGGAGCCTCCTTTAGTCACGTGCTCTTCAGTTTGGTCGGGATGATCCGGGCTGTAGCTGGACCTGGGACCCGTGGGGTTGTGGCAGGAAAGCTCAAGCTTCATTCGAGCGTGTGCGTCCACGCGGAACCAGTCGCTGCACCAATTCCACACGTTGCCGCCCATGTCATAGAGGCCGTAACCGTTGGCGGGATAGGTCTTCACGGGCGAGGTCCGCTCAAAGCCGTCTTCTTTTGTATTCTTATAGGGGAAGTCGCCGTTCCAGGTGTTGGCCATGAACTTGCCGCCGGGCTGGAACTCATCGCCCCAGGCGAAGCGTTTGCCCTCGAGCCCGCCGCGCGCAGCAAACTCCCACTCGGCCTCGGTGGGCAGACGCTTGCCCGCCCATCTGGCATAGGCCACGGCATCGTCCCAGGATACATGCACGACGGGGTGGTCCGCGCGGCCCTCAAGGTTGCTCTTGGGGCCCTCGGGATGCTGCCAGTTGGCGTTGAAGGTCCACTGCCACCAGGCGTTCATTTCGCGCAGATCGACGGGGCCTTCGGTGGGAACGAAGACCATGGAGCCGGGCTGGAGCATTTCATCAGGGGGCTTCGGCGTGCCCGGGGCGACCTGCTTCTTCATCTCTTCCCAATCCACGGGCCGCTCCGCAG
>FTCC01000038.1_pt1 | contig 12545 bp, 8 predicted proteins | sample 1639481 | NCBI WGS metagenome assembly FTCC01 (sample SAMEA3914864, study PRJEB12502) | metagenome | biome: forest; material: soil | place: USA | collected 2012-03-12 | depth 0.3 m | reverse complement strand
GCCTCCTTCAATGAGGAGATCGTCAACCGGGTGCTGGACGATGTGGTGAAGACCTGTGCGCCACGTCAGGCAGTGGTGCGCGGCAAGTTCTCACCACGCGGTGGCATTCAACTCACCTGCGAGGCTGCCTTTCCCAATCGGGAGGAGCCGCTGAGGCTGTGATGCCGTAGTCCGCGAATCCCTCGCGGGCTACAGCTCCTGCGGCAAAGCCTTTCTGTTCCGGAGCACCCCGTCAAGGTGCCTTCGCCTTGTCGAGCACTTCCTTGATCGTCACTTCCGCGCCGCCGCGGCGCTTGCTTTCATCCGCGGCTTCCATGAAGGCATAGAGTTCCGTGGTCTCCTCTTCGGTGACGGGCACCTTGCCGGTATGGAAGAAATCGAGGATGGCCACGAGAAGCACGTCATAGCTGTCGTAGCTGCCGATCGGTGCCTCGCCATTCTCGCCCACCGCCTTGCCGCCGTAGCTTTTGCGGTCCTTGCCGTTCTCCTCACGGAAGATGCCGGTGCGGCCGTCGCCCCAGTTGCCGGTGACCATGATTTTTCCGTCCTCAGTGGTGCCGCGCTTCACGCTGATGCAGCCGGTGCCCATGACGGTGAAGAGCGACTCGCAGCCGTGCACGCCGTACCAGTAGAGGTCCGGATGTGTGGGTTCCAAATGCGCGGGGCTGAAGGTTTCGGCCGACTTCACCTTGCCAATGAGGCCGTTGTGCACCGCCTGGGTGTTCTTGCTGAAGCGCAGCGAGGACGAGCAGAACAGCGGCACGCCGGCCTTCCTGGCTTCGGCGAAAATAGCCAGGGTGTCCTTCAAGGAACCGGCAATGGGCTTGTCGATGAACACGGGCTTTTTTGCCGCCAGGCAGGGGCGCACCTGCTCCAGATGCACGCGGCCGTCATTGGATTCGAGGAAGACCACGTCCACCTTCTTGAGCAAGGCTTCGATGGAGTCCACAATCTCCACGCCCATGCCTTTGACCTTCTCCGTGTACTCGGGCACGCGGGTGGTGCTGCTGGCGATGTCCGGGCTGCCCTGCGGGTAGGCCGCCACGATCTTCGTGCCCTGCGCCTGCGGCAGGTTCTTCACGTTCAAGGCGGTGGTAAAGGCAAGCACATGCGAGGTGTCCAGGCCGATGATGCCAGCGCGCAAGGGCTTGACTTCCTGGGCCAGGGCCGACGCGGCAAAGGCGAACGATGCGAGAAGGAGGCGACGAGTCATGGGAGGGCATAACGTGCCCGGCAGTCCGCCTCCATCTTGAAGTTTGAGAAAACAAAGGTGCCGTAGAGAACCTGCGACTGGCAGCGTTGGTCTGCTTCCAACGATGAAAACCCTGCCTGTCCTCCTCAGCGCCGTCCTTCTTTGCCCATTGCCCGTCCGCGCGGCGGAACTTCTCGCTGGCACGGCCAAAATCGAGATCACCGACCGCGCCGCAGGCCCGGTGCACGATCCCTCCTACGCGAAGGCTCTCGTGCTGAAAAACGGCGGCGACACCGTGGTACTCGTCACCCTCGACACCGTCGCCGTGGAGGAAATCGGCCGCATCGGCAAAGGCTTCATGGCCACCGTGCGCGACCGCTTGCAGGCCGATCTCGGCGTGCCGCCGGAGAGCGTGGTGGTGAATGCCAGCCACTGCCATGGCATCGTCCGCGCCGACAGCGCCCAGCTCGTGGTGCAGGCGGTGAAGGAAGCGGCGGGCAGGCTGGTGCCCGTCAAGGCCGGGGCCGGTTCATCAACCGAGGACCGCATCAGCGAGAACCGGCGCCTCAAAATGAAAGATGGCACCGAAATCGACATGCGCCGCGCCTACTCCATGCCGCGCGACGAGGATGTATTGAGCGTTGGCCCCATCGATCCACAAATCGGCCTGCTGCGGCTGGACCGCCTGGACGGCAAGCCCTTCGCCGCTCTCTACAATTTCGCCTGCCACCCGATCATGAACCCGCCCAGCAAAGGCAGTTCCGCCGACTACCCTGTGTACGCCTCCAAAGTAATCGAGGAGTCGCTCGGCGGCGATGCCATGGCCTTCTTTGTCCAGGGCTGCGGCGGCGACCTCAATCCCGTGCGCTACAAGGAAGTCGCCGAGCCCGCCGACGCCGAGCCACTGGGCAACCTCCTCGGCCTCAGCGCCATGCGCGGCCTGCGCGGCATCGAAACCAAAGCCGGTGGCCCGCTCCTCATCACCCGCCGGATGCTGACCATTCCCCGCGCCACCGATTACGCGCAGCGCATCACCACCCTGCAAGCGCAGCAGGCCAGGCTTCTCGCGGCCTTGAAACCCACCAACATCAGCTTCAAGACCTTCCTGCCCCTGCTGCTGGGCCAAAAGCTAACGCCCGACTTCCCCTCGCACTACTCGCAGAGCTACCTCAACGACCACGCCCGCGACCGCCATGCCCTTGATCAGCTCGACGCCGACAACCGCGCCAGCGTCGATGCCTACCTGCAGAACCTCCAGACTATGGAGCAGCTGACCCGTTTAAACACCAACCTCGCCCTGCTCAAAAAGCACCTTGCACAAACCCAGGCCGCCGGCAAACCCACGCTGGAGGTCGAGGTCGTCGGTCTCCGCATCGGCAACTTCAAGCTCGTCACCTTCCCCGGCGAGCTCACCGTCCAGATCGGCCTCAACCTCAAAAAAGCCGCCGCCGATCCGCACACCTTCGTCGCCGGCTACACCAACGGCTACATCTACTACACCCCCACCGTCACCCAGCGCCAAAACCCCGGCTTCGCCCAGGAAGACTGCGACTCCCTCGTCGCGCCGGAATGGCAGGCGATGTTCGAAAACAACGCATTGGAAGTGCTGCGCGGCTTGTAGGCTGGGTCCGTTGATTGGACGGGATGGCCTCTCCTCATTTCGGCCCGATGGTTGCAGACACGGACTTGATCTTCTGACCATGCGCCGGATGCTAAAGGCATGAACAATTGTGTCGCGATCATCAGCGACATTCATGCCAACCTGCCTGCCTTGCAGGCGGTGATTGCCCACATCGAAAACCAGGGCATCAGCGAGCGGGTTTGCCTGGGCGATGTGGTCGGGTATGGAGCTCAGCCGATGGAGTGCATCGACTTGGTCCGTGCGAGCGGGTTCCAGACCATTCTGGGCAATCATGACGCCAGCGTGGCTGCTGACATCCTTCCCGAGGGATTTAGCGACCTGACGGCGCAGTCGATTCTCTGGACCCGCGAGGCACTCGATGCCGAGCACCGCGCTTGGTTGCGCTCACTGCCGCTGACGCTTTGCGCTGGAGATTTTGAGGCTGTTCACGCTTCCCTCCACCATCCTCTGGAGTGGAACTACATCTTGGGCGCAGACGCGGCGGCCCTTCATTTTAAACATCAGCGCAAAGAAATTTGCTTCATTGGCCACTCCCACATTCCCGCCATGTACATGGAGGGTCAGGAGTGCGCTCTCGACCTCACGAGCCTGGAAAGCCTCCGCAAAGGGCGGAAGCAGGTCGTTAACGTCGGCTCAGTGGGCCAGCCCCGCGATAAGAACCCTGATGCCTGCTATTTGATTTACCGCCGCGCCCAGGCGGATGTGTGGTGGCGCCGCGTACCCTACGACATCGAGGCCGCCCAGCGGGCCATTGCTGCCGCAGGCCTTCCTGGCAAACACGCCCACCGTCTCTCGCTCGGCAAGTAATGACCTGCTCCTCGTTGCTACCTACCGTGGTTGCTTAACTTCCACTCCGACACGTTTTCCGTTCGGACCCTTGAGTTTTCCAAGGGATGGAGGCGAGGGCGGGAATTGAACCCGCGCATACCGGTTTTGCAGACCAGGGCATTACCACTTTGCTACCTCGCCGTAGCTGAATCAGCAGGAATGCTAATGCCGGTGACGCAACCTGTCAAACGTCCACCCCAAAGAACCTGCACTTCGTACCCAGCCCGCCCTCCCGCAGGAAAACGCCCAACAACCGCCAGTTTCAGCTTGCCGTTTGCCTCCGAACACGCAAAATACCGCCCGCTCGCCGCACAGGCGCAGCTTCGGAGCACAACAGGACAGATGTCAGAGTGGTCGAATGAGCACGCTTGGAAAGCGTGTGTACCTTAATCGGTACCGAGGGTTCGAATCCCTCTCTGTCCGCCATTCTTCGCCTCCGCCAAGAGGTGAAGAATGCCCTGGGAAGCTCGAAGGGCGAAGGATGGGTCGCCTGTTTCGGACCCGTCTTCAAGCACTTGTCTGCGAGACAACGCCAACACTCTGGCCATGAACTTCACAGTGGCGAACATTGAGACCATGCCTGTCGAGCTGTTTCGGCGGTTTGGGATCGCCTGCTCCTTGCGCCTGCAGCGCCATCATTCGATTCGGGGCCTCAAACGGGCGTTGGCCTTGTTCATCCGGTCCCTCGATTCTGAATCCGGCGAGAAACTAAAGAGGGACGCGCTGAACGCTGCGACATCCATCTACCATCAGCTTTACTCTGCGGGATCCCCGGAATGGTCGATCGCATGCACTTTGGCCTGCGCGGCCTTTGGACGCCCCAATGGCAATCTGATCGGCAACTTTGAATCGTCTCTGGAGCATTTCGAAGGTCTGGATCGCAGAGAGGCGCAGGAGGTCACCAACGAGATTCTTCGCTCGGTTTTAAAGGAGGCCGCCCCAGTGCAAGGATCTGGCACAAAATCGCCGCCTGCATAAAGCCATCACTGGATCAGCGTAAATCAGAGGAGAGAAAAGACAGGTTCGCGCCTTTATCTCTGTCCTCAATGCACTCGGCTGCTCTTCATTCCATGAAACGCTTCTTTCCTTCCCGCCTCGCCCAAAGCCTGGGCATTCTGCTCCTCATCAGTGCCTCGGCTGTTGCCGCCGACAAAGCCCCGCCAGCCGGCTACCTCATCTTTGAAGACGGTGCGAAGGAGCCGCTGGCACCTGGGCTGGAATTTCATCATGGCTCGTGGAAATTCGCCGAGGGGGCGATGCTGGGCGAGCAGGTGCCTACGGAGAAGCACCTGGCGACGATCAAGGGGCTGATGGCTTTTGATCAGATGAAGGTGGAGTGGAAGATGAAGTTCGAGCAGCCGAAGGAGAGCTTCCTTTTCGTGGCCTGGCCGGCGGACTCGCACAACCATGCGATGGACTTCAATTACAAGCCGGACATCGGTGATTTCTGGCTGGTGCGGCCGAAGTGGCAGGACAAGGAGGCGGCGACGCTGGTGAAGGGCCGGATCGCCAAGACCGGGGTGGAGTGGCATGAGATCGTGTGCGTTCACGATGGCGCGAACTTCACGGTGACGATTGACGGCACAACGCTGACGGCGGCGGATGAGTCGTTCAAGCGGCCGATGGGGCCGTTCTATCTGAATGGCGGCGGTTTCGATGGGGCCAAATTCCTGGTGAAGGACCTGAAGGTGACGGCGCTGGCGGGCTCGCCGCAGGAACGTGCGCTGCTGCCTGGGGATCCGGCCAAGCATAAGTAGGCGCTGGCATTCCTACGGGCTTCCGCCTTGAGGCTGGCCAGTGCCTTCAAGAAAGGGCTGGGATTTCCTTCATAAGATTTTCCCGAGTGGCGCGTTGGAGGGCAATCTTCCACGACCATGTCCACTCCTCTTCGTCCCACCGGTCCGCAGCCGCCACGTTATACAGGTCCACGTCCGCCAGGGGCGGCGAGGCGGCCGCAGCGAAAATCGGGTGGCGGGGGCGGGGGAGCCGTGGTGTGCCTGCTGCTGCTGGCGGGGATGGGTGGCGGGGGCTACTTCTATTACCAGCAGCAACAGCAGCGCCGGGCGCGGGAGGCACAAGTGACGGTGGAGGTAAAGCCGCAGCCGAAGGTGGCTGAGCCCGCTGTGCCCCATGAGGAGGAAGTCAAAAAGCAGGAGCCGCCAGCACCGGTGGTGCAACCCAAGGTGGTGGTGCAGCCTAAGCCAGCGCCGGCACCGAAGGCTCCAGAGCCTGCTCCCGCTCCACCGCCGCCCTCGGCTTCAGCGGCGGATGAGGCGAAGCTGGCGGCTTTGTTTGCCACCCCGCTGCCGCTCAATGGTCCTGGCGGCGGCGCGGCGGTGCAGCAGCGGGCGAAGGCGGCGCTGGAGGCCGCGCTTTCGCAGGACAAGATGGCGGACTGGGCGGGGCTGCTGCGCCGTTCTTTGCTGGCGGCGGTGAAATCCGCGGGATCGAGTTCGGTCACGCCGGATGGGCTGGTGGCGCTGAACCAGAACCCGGCCTTCGCCCTGGCGCTGGACCAGGCGGCTTTTGCCGCGACGCTGCCGCCGGAGGCTTTTGCGAGCCTGGGCAAGGATGGGGAGCAGCGTTCCTTTTATGCCTGGCTGCTGTCCTCGCCGCAGGCGCTGGAATCCTGGCTGCTGACGGTGCCGCGACCCAGCAAGGACCTGTCCTCGGCGGAGCTGGCCAAAGGCCTGGAGCAGTGGGCGAAGCTGGCGCAGACGGATCACGACGCGATCGACAAGTACAGCGCCCTGGCCCTGGCGTGCGGGCTGGTGTTTCGCAAGCCGATGACCTTCAAGTGGAATGAGGAGAACATCAGCATCACCGCGCCGGAGCGCTATGCCTATTACAAGGAGCACGGGGCCAAGGGCGAGCTGGCGGTGCACCCTGAGAAGCTCAGCGCCCGCGAGCTGCTGTGGGTGGTGAGCGCCCGGGTGCCGCAGAGCGAGCTGGAGTGGGCGCTGCACAAGATGCACCTGCCGCAACGCACCTGGGGCAGCACTTATGACCTGGTGAAGTATGACATGGAGCGTGCGGTGAAGGGGACGAACCGCTATGACGGTTACTTCCTGAGCGAGATCCTGAAAAAGGGCGGCATCTGTGGTGACCGCACCTACTTCGGCGTGAACACGGCCCGGGCGGCGGGTATCCCAGCGGCGGGAATCAGCGGCGATGGCGCCCGGGGCGGCCACGCGTGGATGAGCTGGCTGAGCGCGAAGAACGAATGGAAATTCAGCGGCCGTTACGCCGGCTACCCGCTGGGCAACACCAACGATCCGCTCACCAACAAGCGCCTGTCGGAGCAGGAGATCATCCGCAAGTCCGAGCGCTCCGCCACCGATGAAGGGCTGCTGCGCGGCCTGCGGGGAGTCTGGCTAGCCCAGGCGGTGGAGGCAGAGGGAGCCGTGGACATCGCCGGCCTGATGTTTGAAGGTGCAAGCGTTCTTGGCGACCGCATTCCGGCCGTATGGCAGGCGAAGCTGGCCTTCTGGGGCGCCCACCGCGCGGAGACGCCCGTGGAGCAGTGGCGCGCCTTCCTGGACGTGCTGAAACGCAGCATGAAAGAGGATCCCGACATGCTGGCCGAGGCACGCACCGCCGAGGAAAAGTACATTTTCCCACGCCAGGATGCCGCGCTGGCGATGGCGGATCTGAAAAAGGACGCGCGCCGTGCGGACCAAAAGGAAGGCAAGACCAATGTGGATCCGGCCGCCCAGGTGGCCAAGGTCATCAAGCAGGAGGCGGAGGAACTGCAAAAGACCAACGCCACCGACGCCATCCGCCTGCTCTATGACAAGGCCTACCGCGAGCATGGCAAGAACGCCGCCGTGTTCAGAAAGCTGACCACCGACTGCTGGAGCTTCGTAAAGAGTGACAACGCCGTGGCCACCAAGGCCTGCCACGACATGGAGCAGGCTTTCCGCCGGTACGTGAACACCGGAGGCGACTACTTCGCCATCACCAGCCAGATGTCCGCCCTCAAGATCATCAGCAAATGCTACCGGGACATCGGCCAGGACAAAAAGGCCGATACACTTGAAAAAGATGTCGCCAAAACCAACGAAAAAGCGAAAAAGGCGGCGCTCTAGGCCCTGCTTTCGAACCATCGCGGCCTGAACTTTGCTTCAAAAAAGCCGTTTCCAGGAAACTTCCGTCAGGCGCTCTTGAATTTTCAAAAAAATCTCACGAGATTTCTAAGGTTTAACCCAGATCGCCCGTTGCGCCCTTGGAGAAACCTCCTGCCCTCATCCCCATCCTACCAGTCACAGTCACTATGAAGCCATCCAAAGCCCTGCTCCTCGGATTCGGCTGCCTTTCCCTCGGCCTTGCGTCGGTGAAAGCAGAAGAATCGGGAACCCGCGTCTGGACCGACACCAAAGGTCGCCAGCTCGAAGCCTCGTTTGTCGGCGTCGAGAAGGACCAGATCACCCTGAATTCGCCCACGAAGGGGGTTCTCACCATCCCGCTGGCGATGCTGTCCGCCGCCGACCAGGAATTCGCCAAGACCGCGAAGCCTTCGGAACAGCCCACCTACATGGCAGTGAATGCCTCCGTGGGCCAGGCCGCCAACGCCATTGACGTGCTGGTAGCCAAGGGCTTGCAGAACGCCGCCGTGGCGGTCGCCAAGAACAACGCCACCGCCAAGCAGGCCTCCGACCGCCGGACGGTGCCGACGCCCAACCCGCTGTTGAGCGACGAGCAATTCGTGCGCCGCATCTACCTCGACGTCGTGGGCCGCATCCCCAACTACGATGAGGCGAAGGCTTTCATCAGCGATTCAAGCCCGACCAAGCGGCCGAAGCTGATCCACACCCTTCTCGATGACAAGGGTTATGCGAGCCACATGTACAACTACTTTGCCGAGATGCTGCGCGTGAAGGACCGCCTGGAGCAGGACAACCTGCGCGGCGTGCCTTACATCAACTGGCTGCAGCACCAGATCGAGGCCAACATGCCTTGGGACAAGATGGTGTACTCCATGATGACCGCCGAAGGCAAGATGTGGGACAAGGAAAACGGCGGCGCCGCCGGCTACCTCCTGCGCGATGCCGGCATGCCGCTGGACAACCTGGCCAACACACTTTCCGTGTTCCTGGGCACCGACGTGGCCTGCGCCCAGTGCCATGACCATCCCTTCGCTGACTGGACCCAGCACCAGTTCTATGAAATGGCGGCCTTCTTCGGCTCCACCAGCACCACGATGCAGGGCGGCATGGCGGCGAACTACAACAAGCGCCTGATGCCCGACATCGAGAGGATGGTGACGGAAGCGGGCGGCGACATCAAGCGCGAGCGCAACGGCTTCCAGAACTACATGGGTGCCAACCGCTACTCCATCACCGAAACGGGCCACAACAAGATGGCCCTGCCCCATGATTACAAGTACAAGGACGCGAAGCCCGGCGACCCGGTGAACCCCAAGTTCATCACCTGGGGCAAGGACGACATGAAGGGGCCCGCGTACAAGGATGCGGCGAGCCTGAAGAAGTCCAAGACCGGCAAGAGCTCGGAAAAGGAAGACAGCCAGGTGCGCGAGAAGTTCGCCAGGTGGATGACCCATCCTGACAATCCCCGCTTTGCCATGAGCATCGCCAACCGCATGTGGAAGCGCGCCTTCGGCGTGGGCATCTCGGAGCCGGTGACCAGCATTGACGATCCGGACAAATCCTCCAACCCGGCCTTGCTCAAGCATCTGGCCGCGGAAATGCGCCGAGTGAACTTCGACCTGAAGAAGTTCATGGAAATCGTGTACAACACCCGCTCCTACCAGCGCGAAGCCACCACCGAGCCCGTGCCGATGGGCGAGCCCTACTACTTCCAAGGTCCGCTGCTTCGCCGCATGACCGCTGAACAGGCCTGGGACTCCTACATGACCCTGGTGCTGGGCGAGCCCGACAAGTATGCCAAGCCGCTGGAAGACCTCTACAGCCGCTCCATCGACCTCGATCTGACCAATCCCAAGCTGGATGCCAAGACCGTGGTGATGAAGTATGCCGCCTACCGCAACATGGCCGCCAAGGAACGCGCCCTGATGGGTGGCGGCCTGGAAAACGCCGGCGACGAGTCCATGATGGACGCCAAGGGCAAGAAAGCCGCCAAGGAAGAAAAGAAGGCCGGTGCTGACGACATGATGATGGACGGGCCCAAGTCCCTCTCCTATGGCGGCATGACCCTGCGTCGCGCAGCGCAGATCGAGCAGCCTGCCCCGGGGGGCCACTTCCTTGCGGAGTTCGGCCAGTCCCAGCGCCTGGTGATCGATGGCGGCTCCAAGGTCGGCTCCGTGCCCCAGGTTCTCGTGATGATGAACGGCAAAGCCCAGGAAATGCTCACCAACAAGGAGTCCCTGATCTTCCGCACGATGGCCAAGGTACCCACCCCCGCCGACAAGGTGGAGGCCGTGTTCCTCAGCGTGCTGAGCCGCAAGCCCACCCTGGGTGAAAAGGACATCGCCAAGCGTGGTCTTGGCGAGGGCGGCACCGATGGGTTCTCCAACCTCATCTGGGCCCTCATCAACACCCGCGAATTCATGTTTGTTCAGTAAAACCCGCCGTCTCCCAACCCATTCTAACTTCCCACTGATTATGTTGAAAAGTGACCTGAATCGTTTTGACGGCGCCACCCGCCGTGAGTTCGTGCTTACCGCAGCCAAGACCGCCCTCGGCGTGTCCCTGCTGCCTGTGAGCACCCAGCTTGCTCGCGCGGCCACCGAAAAGAGCGGCGGCGGCAAGGCCAAGCATGTGATCTACCTGTACATGCAGGGCGGCATGAGCCACATCGACACCTTCGACCCGAAGACTGGCGACACCAAGGGCTTCGCTGACCCCATCAAGACCAATGCCGACATGCAGCTCGGCGGCTACATGGAAAAGCTGGCCAAGCAGGCGAACAAGATCGCCATCATCCGCTCCATGAGCTCGAAGACGGGCGTGCATGAGCAGGGCAACTACCTGATGCACACCGGCTATGAGCCGCGCGGCACCATCGTCCACCCCTCCCTGGGTGCCTGGGCTTCGCACTTCCTGGGCCGTATCCCCAAGACGCTGCCGGACTCGGTGACGGTGAACGCCGGTTACAACCATCCTGGTGCAGGCTTCTTCCCGCCGGCCCTCAGCCCCATTCCGATCACCAATCCGGAAGTGGGCCTGCAGAACATCCGCCCGACCAGCTCGGACGGCACCTTCAAGAAGCGCATCGAGCTCATGAACGAGTTCGACGCCAGCTTCCGCAAGAAGTACCAGAGCGCCGAAGTGAAGGCCTACACCGAGTTCTACGACGAAACCATGAAGCTGATGAAGAGCGAAGACCTCAAGGCCTTCGACCTGAAGCAGGAGTCGCAGGAAACCCGTGCCAAGTACGGCATGAGCAGCTTTGGCCAGGGCTGCCTTCTGGCCCGTCGCCTTGTCGAAAACGGCGTGCGCTTCATCGAAGTGCAGACCGGCGGCTGGGACATGCACAACTACGTGGACGAAGCCATGAAGAAGACCGGCTCCGCGATGGATTCCACCTTCGCCGCCCTTCTGGAAGACCTCGAAAGCCGCGGCCTGCTGAAGGAAACGCTGGTGGTCCTGGGCTCCGAGTTCGGCCGTACGCCGCGCATCAATGAGAACAGCGGTCGTGACCATTATCCCAAGGTGTACTCCACCGTCTTCGCGGGCGGCGGCATCAAGGGCGGCACGGTGTATGGTGCCTCCGACAAGGACGGCGTGGAAGTGGCCGACAAGCAGGTGACTCCGCAGGACTTCATCTCCACCATCGGCTACGCCATGGGCCTGCCGAAGGAAGTGGTCATGTCCCCCTCGAACCGTCCGTTCACGGTCGGCGACAAGGGCACGCCGGTCACCGACATCTTCGCGTAATCCCACGCATAGAATCGCCTCCCAACTTGAAGCACCCGGTCGCAAGGCCGGGTGCTTTCATTTTTGGAGCAGGCGACGGGGTCTGCGACCGCAGCCCGCTGGTTTTCGTTCTGCCCTGCCTCAGCCCCGCCAGCGCAGCACTGCCGCCACAGGGCTGTGCTGGGATTCGCTCTTCGGCTCCGCCTCACAGTGCAGGGGCTGCCAGTTCTTGCCGCACAGCACATCATCCAGCCGCAGCCAGAGGCCGCCCCAGGCGGCGGCGTACCAGACATCACCGGGGAAACTGAAGCCATAGCCCGTGCCGGCGACCGTATGCGCATCGGTAAGCCTGCGTGTCAGGCGGCGATAGACCGGCCCAACGGCAGGCAGGTTCCAGTCGCCCAGCACGATGACGGGCAGCGGATCGGCTTCGATGTGGCGCACCACCTCGTAAGTCACCACCCGCTGCTCTTCCCAGAACCGCACGGCCAGATGCCGCTCCCGCGGATGATCCAGCGTACTGGGCTTGTAGGCGTGCAACTCGTGCCGTGGCGAAGGCATGTGCACCACGTACACGGCGATGCCGTGGTCATGAAACTTCACCTCAAAGCGGGCCGTGTTGTACCAGGTCATCGGCGTGCCATCGCTGAGGGTGGCATGCGTTACTTCCAGCCGCGAACTGGTGATGGGGAACCGGCTGAGCAGAACAAACTGACCCACCCGGCCCACATGGCTGAAGGAAGCGTACTCCGGCGCGCCGGGCACGTAGGCCTCGGGCCAGCCCGCGTCCTCGATGGCGAGGAGGTCTGGCTTCTGCGCAGCGATGAAGCCGCCCAGCGAATGGCCATAGTGCTGGCCGCGGTTGCTGGTCATCACGCGCAGGATGGCGGAGTCATCAGTGGCGATGGGCGGGTGCACGGCCCCGTAGCTGCGCCATTCCATCACAGGCCCGGCCAGGAAAAGGGACGTGGCGAGCATCAGCATGGCAACCCGGTGCGAAGCCGTCCACGCCAGCGCCGCCAGCGCCAGCATCTCCATGGGCCAGATG
>FTCC01000498.1_pt1 | contig 12585 bp, 7 predicted proteins | sample 1639481 | NCBI WGS metagenome assembly FTCC01 (sample SAMEA3914864, study PRJEB12502) | metagenome | biome: forest; material: soil | place: USA | collected 2012-03-12 | depth 0.3 m | reverse complement strand
GCTCCAGGCGGTGCCGAAGAAGGAGAGGCCTACGGGAAGATCGTCCACCAGGCCCATGGGCACGGTGAGGTGGGGGTAGCCGGCGACGGCGGCGGGGGTGCTGCAGCAGCGGACGTCGGCATCGCCTTTGCCCAGGCGGGTGATGCCGGCGGGATCGTTGGTGGGGCAGATGAGCGCGTCCAGGGCGTGGGCTTTGAGGGCGGCGTCGATGCCCTGGGGACCGGCGAGCTCGCGGGCCTGGGCGCGGGCGTTGGCACCGTTGGCCAGGGCTTCGGGAGTGCCCAGCTTTTCGGCGGCCTCAAAGAATTCCTGGCCGAACCAGGGCATCTCCTGGTCGCGATGCTGGTTGTTAAACTCGATGAGCCGGACCAGGGAGCTGACTTCATCGGCGCGACTGGCGAGGTAGGCATTCAAGTCCTCCCGCAGCTCGGTGAGCATGGCGGTGAAAGACAGGGAGCTGATGCGGGACTCATGGGGAAGTTCGACGGGGTCGATGAGGATGGCACCGGCGGAACGGAGTCTTTCCAAGGCGTCTTCAAACAAGGTAAGCACGCCGGCATGGTGGCCGGCGAGGCTCCGAACCACACCGAGGCGCTTGCCAAGCAGGCTGCCGGGTGTTAGGCCGGAGGTGTAGTCGGTGACGATGCCGGGCCTGGCGTCGATGACGTTGAGCAGGAGGGCGGCATCGCGGACGCTGCGCGCCATGGGGCCGGCGGTGTCCTGCCAGCGGGTGATGGGGATGATGCCGGAGCGGCTGATGAGACCGACGGTGGGCTTGAATCCGACAATGCCGCAGGTGCTGGCTGGGCTGACGATGGAGCCGTCCGTTTCGGTGCCGATGGCGGCTGCGGCGAGGCCGGCGGCAACGGCTGCGGCGGAGCCGGAACTGGAGCCGCTGGGGGTGTGGCTGAGCTTGTGAGGATTGCGGGTGAGACCGCCGCGGGCGCTCCACCCGCTGGTGGAATGCGGGGAGCGGATGTTGGCCCATTCGCTGAGGTTGGTCTTGCCCAGGAGGACCGCACCGGCAGCGCGCAAGCGTTGCACCAGGCTGGCATCCTGGGCGGGCCGGGAGCCCGCCAAGGCGAGGGAGCCGGCGGTGGTCTGCATGGCGTCGGCGGTGTCGATGTTGTCCTTGATCAGGATCGGGATGCCGTGGAGCGCACTGCGGGGTCTCTGCTTGTCGAGGGTGGCGGCGAGTTCAACCGCCTCCGGGTTGACTTCAATCACGGAGCTCAGGGCGGGCCCGGCCCTGTCGATGGCATCGATGCGTTGAAAGCATTGCCTGGTGAGGGCTGCGGTCGTGGTCTGGCCGGCCCGGAGCTGATTGGAGAGCTCGGAAAGGGATGCAAAGGGCGAGGCAGCGGCTGGGGCTGCGAGAGGCGAGCGGGCCGTACATCCCAGGCTCCCGAGCACACTGCCGGCGAAAGAGCCTTGGACGAAAGTTCGGCGGTTCATCGGTTTAGATACGCGCGGATGAAGGCAGGATTTGTTCAACGTGCTGTTGTGTCGAGAGCTGCGTATTGTCAACTTCGCCAATTGGAAGGCGGCGGTGATGAGGTGGGTGTAGGCGCCATTGTCGATGATTCCTCCTGGGTAACCTTTCCGCAGCCTTCTTTTTTCTGAGAGACTGTCGAGATTAGAACCTCCTGGCGAGGGGCGGCACGCGAATAGCTTTCACTTCCACGAAACAAGCGTATGAACCCTCTGCGACTGAAGTTCTCTCCTTGGAAGCGCCGGATGGACCCCCGTCATCGGCTTGCCAGCACCGCATCCCGTTCTTGCCCTTCTCGGTCAGACTACTCACCTCACCAAGACCTATGAAACTGCACACGATAGTCATGCTGATGGCCCTTGCACTGATCTCCGCCCCCGTTACACGGGCCGGGCTGTATGGCGACGGCAAGGATGCCACCAGCGGCGAACTGAACGATCAGGATTATTGGTGGGCGAGCTTTGACAACATGATGCTCGAACTCGCCATCAAGCAGCATCAGCCCGAGGGCAAGATCGGGCTGAACCTCGCCAGTTCCGTCCGCCGGCTGGACGATCTGGTGAAGAAGTTCCCCAAGCACGAGGAGATCGCGAAATGGAAGAAGCAGGCGGATGAAGTCGTGGCGAAGATCGATCCCAACGCCAGCCGCGGCGTGAGCTTTAATCCCGGCTGCCCGTGGGATGAGGCCAACTATGCGCAGCTATGGGTGAACCTGCATTGGGCCCGGTCAGCCCTGAAGCTGAACGATTACAACACCGCCGCGTCGTGCCTCCCGAACGTGATGCAGAACTATGAGGTCATGCTCAGGCCGGACCGCATGAAGGATTACCCGGAGGACCTGCGAAAGTGGGTGGTGGACTCCAAGCCCGAGGCGGACGCGCTCTACAAGCAGGTGAAGGAAAAGCGTTAGCTTTCACTGCTTCTTTGCGATGGCCTGCGCCAAGGCCATCGGGGGGGGCGGCGCCACGCTCACCAGCGACGTGAGAATGGGCGGTGGCTCGGTCTCCGCGTGACACCTCCTGATGGAGGTCCTCATCGCGGGCATTTTGCAGGAATCCGATCTGGCCTTGTGGCTGGGCATCCAATGACCATGCCCGCAGTCAATGCCGTGGCGTTGGGAGCGCGGGCGGAAAAACACTCACGGCGTAGGTCCAGGAGTGCTTATCTCCGGGGGCACAAACCGCTGCCAAATCCTTTTGTACTTCGCATCCTCCGGTTTTTGATCGGCATTCACTTCGGCGGAGTACTTCTTAACCAGCTCTGCAAGGCAGCTTCTCTCGGGAGTCTCAGCGTCCTCTTCCGAGCCGCCCGCCTGGCCGCTTACCGCTTCCGCCAAATCAGCGAGCCAAATCGGTGCAATCTCATTCTTGTCAATCTGCTCCGTGTCCCATGGGATGGTCGGCACGGGTTCCAAGGACCAGGAGCGAACCGTATCAAAAGCGTTCCACGTGGGACCGGAAAGTGTGAGCAGCCTGCGCCCGTCCTGACTCAAGGTCAGAACTCCACTTACTCCGCGAAAACCCACGGGTTGAGCGATGGGTGTTTTAAGATCGGTATCCGTGAAGATTTCAACCTTACCAGCGAAGACGGCGGCGATCCGGCGGCTGCCAGGAATTGGCGGAGCAGATTCAATAGAAAAGACAAAACGCATGATGGAATCGGATGCTGTCGCACCAAACGTTCCCCGATCTATTCTGCTCCCCGTCTTCGCATCGATTACCACTGGAGGTTGTCCCCAGGTCTGAATCGTCAGTTCGTTTGGGGAGGGGCCGAACAGCAGTTGATTCACTTTTGAAGTGATGTCCAGGCTAAGCACTGCTTTGTCTGTTGCGGCAGGCAGTGGTTGAAGGTTTGCAGGGTTCCACTTCCGTATTTCCAACGCCGGACTAGGAAGCTGGGCATCGATACCGATAGTTGCGATAGTTTGACTATTTTGGTCGAATGCGGCAGCTTGGAATTTGCTGTTTGCAAAGGCTTTGCGTTGATCGCCTGATTTGTCGTAGTTGCTGCCATCAAACTGGTAGATCGTACAAGAAGCTTCGTCCCACCGTGTGAGGATGAAGCTAAGGCCATCCTTGCTCCAGTTCACTGTGTGGTAAGGCGACCGGTCGGTAATCTCGATAAGACCGCCGGCCATTTTGTATTTTTCCGTCTTCTCCACCCAGGTCCACACCTGGGCAGTAGGAGGTTGCTCGCGGGAACGAGGGTAGTGGCCGACAAGAAGGTATCGACCATCATCACTGAAGGACATTACTTGAAGGGCTGGGTCGGCAATAGGCTTTTTGTCGCCCTCCAGGTATCCGGGGTGGATGTTAATAACAGTGGTATTTTTGTTTGACTCATTGGGCGCAGGAACCGGATTGAGACCGGCAGGAAGAAGAGTCTGAACAGGCGAAAGCTCGTTGTTATCTCTATTTTTTCGCCAAAGCCCGCCATCTTTCGAAACGGCAATGATATTCCCCTTGGGATCAAACGCGGCGCCCAGCAGTCCTTGCGGTCTTAGCGGTGTTGTAGATATCGCCGGCGGCAGGTGAATGTTGGGGGTAAGAGGAGGAAGCCACAGATCTCTGGTCAACAATTCGCAAAGCGGGCGGTTTGCGTCCACGCTGCTGCGTTCGACTCGCAACGCATTGGCAAGGAGGTGCAAAGCTTCAACCCTGTTTTTGCCCGCGGGCTCTGCCGCAAGCTTATCTTTCGCCAATTTCAGCATGCGGTCATGCCTTTCATGCGGACCCTTGCTGACTTCCTTGAGTACCTCCGTTTTCTCGGCAAGATTCTTGGCTGTTATGTCAACCAAGGCTTTCTGCCTCTGGAGCTCATCAAGGGCTTTTTGGGCTTTCTGCTCGCTGTCGGCAGCCTCACGCGCCTTCTTCTTTGCAATTTCGGCGCTGACCTTTTCAGCCTCTGCACTCTGCTCGGCCTCTTTCGCCTTCCAGGTGGCCACAGAAATTCCGGTGGCGAGGACGAGCAGAAGGCCAGCTCCAAAGAGACGGCGCAAACGGCTCATCTTTCTTGCCGCTTCGTGTTCGCGACGCAGGATGTCCAGCTCCCGTTCTTTTTCCCGGCGAAGGGCTGCCACTTCTTTTTCTTGATCACGACGCGCTTGGTCGGCCTTGTCCTGTTCCGCCTTCGCTATCTTTTCGCGGCTCTCCGCCAGATACGCCATCGCCTCTTCCCATTCCTTCTCCGAGACATAGCGGAGCGCCCATTCCTTATTGGGTTTTTCCCTTTGCTGCCATTCTTCGACCCTGCCCATGGAGAGTTCGGAGAGTAAGTCGCCCTTCTTGCCGTAATACAAGCTGGCGCCTTGGGCGAGCCTTCGAATTTCATCGGCCGAATTTCGCTCCCTTACCAGCCATCCGTCAGTTTTGGTCAGTTCCTCCCATTGGCGGAACAGGGCTTCATGACTGACATCCAGCCGCGTTCCTGCGAAAAAACCTTTTGCTGGAGCCGTGACTAAAAAGTTGCGGTCGTGGTTCTGGAATGCCCTGACGACAGTTTCAACCTCTTGGAGACCGACTCCCGTAATGTCCATCACCTCTGAGACTCGGGGGCGCTGGCGGGTGATGCTGCCATCCGGTGAAATGTCACCAAGCATAAGGAAAAGACGGCGGGCAATTTCCTCTTTGCTTTCGTCGCCGAGAAAGGACTTCAGGGCTTCATCGGCATGCAGGGAAAGGGCATTGGAAATCCGGCCAATGGAGTTGTAGTCCTCAAGGGTGGCCACGACCGGCGCGTCTTTCGCTCTTTCTGCGGCCCGCATCCACATCCGCATCAGGGCGTGCTGCATCAGTGGCAATTGATCGGGACGATCGCCAGCATCACTGATGATTGTATCGATCAGGCCGCTTTCGAAGGTGAAGGGCTGGAAACCTTGATCGCTGACTTCGCTGGGGCGCACAATCGCTTCGCGCATCTGGCTCCAGTCAAGCCGGGGAACCAAAAACTGGCTCTCATTTACTTTCTCGGGCAACCCAAGAAACGCTTCACAATCGCCGATCGAATCGGAGCGCATGGTGATGACCAGGCGGACCCTTGATTCCCTATGCTCGCAGGTGGTTTGGAGCATCTTCACGAAGCCGGAGGCTTCATCACGCGACGCAACTCCCTCTTTACTTCCGCTTGCTCTGCGAAAGCCAAAAAGCTCCTCAAACTGGTCCACAACGAGCAGCACGTTGGTTGTGGGAGGTATGCCACATTCGCCGAGTGCCTGGATCAGTCCCATCTCAGATTTCTGGAGGGTTGCCAGGGTCAGTCCGAAATCAACCTTCGTTTCACAATCAGGATGCGTCTCAAAGGCATGATCACCCGCGGCAGGGGCCATTTCTGCCAGGATTGCACCTGCCAGGCGTCGATAAGGGGTGTGTCCAGGCCTCATCATCAGGACAATCCAATCGGTGGAGTTGTCGAGCCGGCCCCGGCGCACGTTGGGGATGAGTTTTGCTCGCACGATGGAGGATTTGCCTGCCCCACTGGCTCCCACCACGGCAAGAAATCTTCGCTCGCCAAGTCTCATCAGCATGTCTGCCGCCTGCTCCGCACGCCCAAAAAACAAAGGCTCCTCCGATTCCTCGTATGGACGAAGGCCGGGATATGGCATTATTTTGGGGAGTGCAGAATTCATAGCGCAACGGCTTTTACGGCCCTTAAGAAGGTAAGCAAATTGGTGGGAGTCGAATTGGCCGGGGGCAGATGTTGGTAGCGTCCGCCGAGCACCACATCTTGATCGGGTACGCGTCCGTTGATACAATGAAGCTTCTCCGGGCCGCAGGGCACGAGATGCGGCCACGGCGGGTCAGGCGGCGACCAGAATGCGATGCCAACTGGCGGCTTAGTTTTGGATTCCAGTTGAATGGCAATGCACTCCCGCAGGCGAGGTTTGTTGGAAAGGAGTTCGTCGCAAAGGGTGGACTCGTCACAGAGAAGCAGGAATCCATGGCACGGCATTACGCCGAGAAGGTCCTTGAATCGTTCGCCCACATCCACTTGCTCGAGGTTAACCCCCCGGCCGCTGAACCAGGCAAAGGCCTGGTCCCATAAATCATTTCCGGACTTCGCCCTGATCGAGACGAACACACGGGGAGAAGTGGTGGGTTGCCGTTCCTTTACCTGCTCAGCGCGGGAGATTTCAATGAGTCCGCGTTCGATGATCGTCTTGAATTCTTCGAGACTCCGCGGAATCACCCCGTCACCCGTGATGAAAGGCAGGTGGTCATCATCGACTGACGTAAGATCTAAGTCGGGACTTCGATGCCTGAACATGGGCTTCGACGATTCTTTGGCAATGCGGTGCTGGATGACATCGAAGCCTCCGTATCGCCATGGATAAGGGCCCAGCAACTGAATAAATGCTATGGATTTGTTAATGTCGTCCGCAGCATCCTTTTCATACGATTCCACCGAATACTGCATGTTTGGCAAAACTTCCCAATCCTTGGATTTAAGAAACTCCTTAATTTTGCGCCGATCAGTTTCCAGATCGGGCGTGCATTCGGCAAGATAAACGAACCTGTTAGGAAGGGGAGGGGGCGTCGATGGATGAGGAGTGGTGAATTCGACAGAAGGTAATGAAGTCCCGGCATTTGCTTGCAATGGCGATTTGGCCCGCGAGGCAATTGCCTCGGTATTTAGCTCGTTAAGTTTCTTCACTACTTCGCTCGCAACGTCTTCAATCCGGTTGAGAAAGAGCTGGTCTTTTTGCGCATTGCTGCCCAGCAAGTGGAGGCGGCACTTGTTGTCTTCATCCAAATCATAGAACTGTTTGCCAAGAAAATTGGGAAAAAATGCCGACTGCCACTCGTCGCGGGGCACGTTATCAATGTGAATGACCCAGACCCTTTGCTGCGCTCCGCGTTCCTCCGGGGTGTCTCCCAGCTCGTTTAAAAACAGTTCGCGTTCTTTTTTGCAATAACACTCATTGTGCAGATAGGCGGGCGAATTGATCGCGACAAAGACGGCCGAATTTTTTACGGCCATCGCGATTTTCTCGTTGAACTGCGTGGTTGATTCCAGAACTTCGGTATCCCAAAAAACGGAGACGGATCCGTTGCGTCCTATTTTGCGGTTGATAGCCTTGGTCAGGCAAACACGAAAAGCATCAACCCATTTGGAATCGTCTCGGCCTACGAGACGTGGCTCATTGTCCACTCTGGCATAGCTTAAGAACACATCGTATTTGAAAGCTGATGCGTGTGCCATAAAAGAAAATGTGGTTCGAATGTCTTAAAGTTGGCTAAATCGTTTAGCGGGGCAACATGTCAAGATCATGTCTTAGGCGAAAGATGGAGCGCTTTGTCTGGCGGACTTTTTCTTTTTATGAAGCAGAAGTTTGGGACGAAGCAATTGAATTGCAAGGATAAGATGATCGATTCAGGAGGGATTTGCAGTATTCTTGGGCTGGTTTGCTAAGTAGTTTGCTCTTATTGCTCGTGGAAATATTTGAAATGGCGGAGATTGTGGTTATCTGGTTTGCCTTGGGGGCGAAGGTTAAGCATTTCCTTGGCCCGCCGCACAATTATTTCACCAGTTCCCAGTCCCGCTTGCCTTCCAGATAAATCACCCACTGGGCGGCGGCGCTGATGAGGTGGGCGTAGGCGCCGGTGTCGCTGAATTCATCGCGGGTGACGTTGGCCATGATACCTTGGGTGCCGAGGCCGGTGGGGAGGTAGCCATGCTCGTTGAAGATGGCTTCCCAATTGCGGAGGCCGCCGGCGAGTTCGTGCTCCAGCGCGGCCTTGAGCTCGGGCGGGGTGACTTCTTTGCCGGCATTGAGGAAGGGGATGGGCTTGGGGGCCTTCGCGGCTTCGGCTTTGGCGTGCTGCCAGAGGTCGGGGAAGGCGTTGAGGGCCTGAAGGGCCCAGCCGCAGCAGACCATGTTTTGCGGGCCCATGCGGGAGCCTAGGGGGACGGGGCGCTTGTTGGGGCCTTTGCGTTCGCTGCGCAGGCTCTCGGGCTTGCCATCGATGACGCGGAGGGGGTAGAGGTCGAAGATGTTGATGCCAGCGGGGCGCCTGGCGTCATCGCAGTAGCGGTCGAAGGCCATGGGCTCGGTGTAGGCGTCGTAGATGAGGTTGAAGGCGGCGGGCTCGGTGAGGGTGCCGTGTTTGGCGGTGCTGGAGTAGTAGCGGTACTCCTGGTCGTCGGAGAAGGCGGGCATTGTGTATTTCTTGCCGGGCTGGAAGTCGTGGAAGGCCTGGAGGTAATGATTGCGCAGGGCAAGCACGGCCTTCCAGTCGCTGCCGGGGATGCGTTTCAAGGCATCGGAGCCGGGGTTGGACAGGCCCCAGGCGGCGAGGACGGCGGGAACGGCGGAGACGCCGTGACGGGTGCGGCATTGCTCAAGATTGGCGGCGGCCTCGGCGATCTGCAGGGCGAGGGCGGGATCGGCTTTGAAGACGGACCAGGCCTGCTGGAGCATGACGCCGAGGTCCTGGGCGAGGTGGTTGGAGGAGCCGAGGGACCAGCCGCTGAGCTTGAACCCCGGGTTGGGCTGGCCCTTGAGGGCATCGTAGCAGGGGTAGAAGGAGAGGTCCTTGCCGGACTGCAGGCGCTCCATGTTAACGCTGGCACCATCGTCCCACCAATACGGCACAAAGCCTTTTTCGCGGCCTTGCAGCAGCCATTCCTTGGCCTCGCTCCAGGTCTTTTGCTTGTCGGGCTGGGCGTCGTTGCGGTCGGCGTTGAAGAGCTCGTCGCTGTGGTTGAGCATCTTCAGGTAGAAGGGGAGCTGCCACTGGCTGAGCACGTCCTTGTAAAAGGTGTCGCCGGTGGCGCGGAAGGCATTGGCCATGGCGGCGGCGAACCAGGCGCCGTCGTGCATGGTATCGAGCGCCTCGCCCTGGATCCACAGGTTGCGTTTCACCCACCAGTACTCATAGATGATGCCGCGCTGGGGGGAGGCGGCATCCTTCTTCATGTGGTGGTCGAGCACGAACTGCGCGAGCTTTTTCATGAAGGCGAGGGTCTCCTCGCGAGTCATGGGAGGCCGGGTTTCTGCTTCAGTGGACCAACCAGGCTCAGCGGCGTGAGAGAGGGTGGAAAGGAGGAAAGCGAGGAGGATTTGGCGCATGAAGATTGAACGTTTTCCGTGGAACGTGTCTTTTCCTTCAGGTGCAGCGAGGTTGATTCCTTGCGGGCACCGAGTAAACATCCGCCTCCTTATGTGCCACCGCCTCCTCGCCTTCTCGCTGGTTCCTCTTGCTGCCATGCTGCTTTCGGGCTGCTTTTCGACGGAGGTGACGCTGGACTACGTGCCCAATCCCAGCTCCCAGCTCCCCGGGCCGAAGGTGGCCATTGCGGGTGCGTTCCGCGACGAGCGGCAGGTGAAGGCGGCCAATTACATCGGCACGGTGCGGTCGCGCCTGGGTGATCCGCTGGAGCATGTGTACCTGGCCCTGCCGGTAAGCGAGACGATGGAGAACGCCTTTACGGAGGCGCTGGAGGCGCGCGGGATGAAGGCGGCGCCTGGACATGCGAAGTTTGTGTTCCAGGGCGCGGTGGAGGATTTCTACTGCCAGCTCCTCACCAAACCGTATGCCTTTGCGCGGATCCGGGTGGACTTGGTGGACGCCGCCACCGGCCGGGTGATTTTCCATCACGCCTATGAAACGGAGCGCCAGGGCGCGGGCTACCTGCGCGGCTACGACGATCCGGTGCCGGTGCTCAAGGACCTGGCTTCGCGCACGCTGCAGGACGTGGTGGACCGCGCGATCGACAGCCCGGAAGTGCGCTCGCACATGGCGCACTATGGGGTGGTGGTGAAGAAGAAGGTCACCAAGCTGGTGCCGGCGGCGGACCGGTGAGGGACGCCTATTCGCCCAGCTTGTAGCCCTGGCCACGCAGCCACATGAGCAGTTCCTCCACGAGGGGGACGAGGGTAGGCTCGCCTGCTCGATCGGTCTGCCCGTGGTGGAGGCAGACGAGCCCGCCGAGGCCGATGTCGCGGCGCAGGCGGATGACGGTCTGGTCAAAGTCCTTGAGCCGGAGGCCGTCGTCGCAGGCGGACCAGCCCATGAGCGTGAGGCCTTCAGAGGCGACGAGGGGATCGGCCCAATGATTGCGCCGGCCTCCCGGCAAGCGAAACCAGCGCAGCTCATAGCCGGGCAGGATGCGGCGCAGGGCGGTGAGGCTGGCAGTGATTTCCCGTTCCTGCATGGCAGGCATCAGCCGCCAAAAAGACGCCGCCTCGCCGTCGTTCATGGGCTGAACGCCGATGCCGTGACCGCGGGCGGCGATTTCCCTCACCAGTTCCGGATGGGCACAGGCGAGGCTGCCGGCGATGAAGAACAAGCCCTTGGCCTGGTGTTCATCGAGCAAGTCCAGAACCCGGGGGGTCTCTTCAGGGTGCGGGCTGTGGTCGAAGGTGAGCAGCACCTCGCGGTGGCGGGTGGAAAAGGTGTTGAGCACGGGCCCCCACCACTGGCTGAGCGGGTGCAGCGTGGCCCACAGGTAAAGGCCGAGGGGTGGCAGCAGGAGCAACGCGGCCCAGGCTCCCATCCGCCACCAGCCCAGGACCGCCGCCAGGAGTGGCGCCGCGAGGCAGGCAATGAGAATGAACCGGCGCATGGTGATAATGCACGCGTTAAGCGGACGGGATTCAAGCATTCATATGGGATGAACGGGATTGAATGGGAGGAATGTTGAAGTCAGGGGAAGTCAAAAAAAACCGGCGGTCTCCACGAAGGAGGACCGCCGGTGAGGGAAAGAGGAGGGAGGTTACTCAGCCACCTTGGCGCTCTTGATGACGACGGCCTCGTCGGGAACGTTCTGGTAGGGACCCTTGTTGGTGGTGGAGACGCCGGCGATGGCGTCGACCACCTCGATGCCCTTGGTCACTTTGCCAAAGACGGCGTAACCGTGGCCGTCGGGGTTGGGGGCGTCGAGGCCCTTGTTGTCCACCAAGTTGATGAAGAACTGGCAGCCGGCGCTGTCGGGATCGCCACGGCGGGCCATGGAGATGGTGCCGCGGTCATTTTTGAGGCCGTTGGAGGCTTCGTTCTTGATGGTGCCGGTGGTGGGCTTTTCGGTCATGTCGGCCGTGAAGCCGCCGCCCTGGATCATGAAGCCGGGGATGACGCGGTGGAAGATGGTGCCGTCGTAGTGGCCCTTCTTCACATAGCTGACGAAGTTGGCAACGGAGATGGGGGCCTTTTCGGCGTTGAGTTCCAGCTCAATGGCTCCCTTGGAGGTTTCGAGGGTGACCTTGACCGTTTTGGCGGCGGCAGGTGCGGGCGCGGGCTTGGCTTCAGGAGCCGGCTTGGCGTCTTCAGCATGCAGCGCGGTGAGGCCGGCGGCGACGATGGCAAGAAACTGGAGTGTGGATTTCATAGAATGAGGCGGGAAATGAGGCACCGGGGTGCGGGTTTTTCAAAGGGAAAAGAAAGTGGCCGGCCCCGCTTGAAGCATCAGGCTTAAACCGCGATGGGCGCCTTGATGGCGGGCCAGGGATCGTAGCCTTCGAGGGTGAAGTCTTCGAACTTGAAGCTGTCGATGTCTTTGACCTCCGGGTTGAGCTTCATGAGGGGCAGGGGGCGGGGCGTGCGGGTGAGCTGTTCGCGGGCCTGGTCGAGGTGGTTGGCGTAGAGATGCAGGTCGCCGAAGGTGTGGACGAAGTCGCCGGGCTGCAGGCCGCACACCTGGGCGATCATCAGGGTGAGCAGGGCGTAGCTGGCGATGTTGAAGGGCACGCCCAGAAACAGGTCGGCGCTGCGCTGGTAGAGCTGGCAGCTCAATTTGCCCTCGGCAACGAAGAACTGGAACAGGCAATGGCACGGCGGCAGGGCCATGTCGTCGATGTGAGCCACGTTCCACGCGCTGACGATGTGGCGGCGGCTGAAGGGATTCTTCTTGATGCCTTCGATGAGGGCGGCGAGCTGGTCGATGGGCTCCGCACCCTCGCAGCCGCGCCAGCTCCGCCACTGGGCGCCGTAAACGGGGCCGAGGTTGCCGTCTTCATCCGCCCATTCATCCCAGATGGTGACTTTGTTATCGCGCAGGTACTGGACATTGGTATCGCCTTTGATGAACCACAGCAGCTCGTGAATAATGGAGCGGAGGTGGAGCTTCTTGGTGGTGACGACAGGAAAACCCTGGCT
>FTCC01000119.1_pt1 | contig 12597 bp, 16 predicted proteins | sample 1639481 | NCBI WGS metagenome assembly FTCC01 (sample SAMEA3914864, study PRJEB12502) | metagenome | biome: forest; material: soil | place: USA | collected 2012-03-12 | depth 0.3 m | reverse complement strand
GCCTTGTCGAGCGTGCCCTGGGTGTCAAAGGACAGGCGGGCGTCCACTTCCGTGCTTACGCGGCCGGGCACGATTTTGAGGATTTCCAGGCCGAAATTGACCAGGATGCCGTCGATCACGGAATCCACCAGCGTATCACCGGACAGGGAGGAACCCTTGTGATCGGTCACCGCGGAATCCACCAGGTGCTTGTACTCCGCTTTCTGGGCCGCCTGCAGGATGAGCGAGGGGTTGGTCGTGGCATCCATGGGCTGGTAGGCCTTCATGGATTCGAAATCACCGGTGTCGGCGACGACCTTGGTGTGCTTCTTGAGTTGTTCGAGCTGGGTGGACATGGCGGGCTGTAATGGAGGTTTTCGGGGGCTGCAAAGTAGGTACGACCGGCGGCAGGGCAAGAGGTAAATCCCCGCCCAGGAAGTGAGCGAGGGTTGACCGCTGCTTGTATTCCTGATTTCCTCACCTCAGCCAGGGCCGTGTTCCCAAGCTGATGAACCCGGGCCTGCCCAGGCTTCATCTCTCCGGGGTTACCCCGGGGCACCTTCCAGCCTGACCATCGCACCGCGAGAGCCCCTAGATGCTGCGCATCTGAACGCTCACGCACGACGGGACGCGTTGGGACACGGTCCTGGCGTTGATGCCTTTTCTTCCCCTATGACCCTGAAGCAGATCGCCGACTCCCTGGCCGAGGCCATGCTGCGGGGCCCTTTTGCGCAAACTGACCTTGTGAAGGCGGTCAATGACCGCCTGGGGCAGCCGCAAGCTTTTGCCGGGCCGTTGGCGCGCCGGGTGTTGGCGTATTTTGGTGAAAAGCGACGGCCACGGCACCATTTGCTGAGGGCGTTCTTGCAGGGGGATGATGGCCTGCATCGGGCGCTGAAAAAGCTGCCGCGACGGCTGCCGGTGGAACTGGAGGCGCGGTGCACCATGCAACCCGTCTCTGCCGCCCGGGAATGGCCTGTGCCGCCGATCTGTGACGCAGGAGAGCTGATGCACTGGCTGCGGCTTGGCGAGGGCGAAATGCTCTGGCTGGCTGATCCAAAAGGGCTCGAAAGAGAGGCAAGGGAAGGAGGCCTGCGCAACTACCGCTACCGCTGGATGACAAAACCAAGCGGAGGCGCCCGGCTGATCGAATCGCCCAAGGGCCTGCTGCGTTCCCTGCAACGGCGGGTGCTGCATGGCATTCTAGACCACATTCCGGCGCACGATTCAGCGCACGGATTCCGGGCAGGGCGCTCCATTCGCAGCTTTGCCCTGCCGCACGTGAACCAGGCCGTGGTGCTGCGGCTGGACCTGCGGGAGTTCTTTCCCAGTGTTTCCCGAATGCGGGTGGTGCCGGTGTTCCTGGCTGCCGGCTACCCTGAAAAGGTGGCAATGCTGCTGGCCTCGCTGTGCACGAATGTCGTGCCTTCCGAGGTGCTCGATGCCTGCCCGGCCAAGGGCAAACCAGAAATCTTCTGGTGGCAGCGCAAGCGCCTGGCCGGCCCCCATCTGCCGCAGGGCGCGCCGACATCGCCCGCGCTGGCGAACCTGTGTGCCTTTCATCTGGACTGCCGGCTGGCGGGCCTCGCCAAGGCCTGCGGGGCTCAGTACACCCGCTATGCGGATGACTTGGTGTTTTCAGGGGATGAGGCCTTTGCCAGACAGGCCGGCCGTTTTTCAATCCGGGCTGCGGCCATCATTCTGGAGGAAGGATTTCAGGTGAACATGCGCAAGACCAAGCTGATGCGCCGCTCCGTTTCGCAGCGGGCGGCGGGCCTGGTGCTGAACGAGGGCTTGAACGTGTCCCGTGCAGAGTTCGACCAGTTGAAAGCGGTGCTGCACAACTGCTTGAAGCATGGACCGCAAACGCAGAACCGTGCCGGTCATGCAGACTTCCGTGCCCATCTGGAAGGGCGCGTGGCGCATGTCTGCCAGATAGCCCCGGCCAGGGGGGCGAAGCTCCGGGCGATGCTGGAACGTGTGGACTGGTGCTGAGGCTCCGCTTTACTCAGCAGAGTGGTCGAACCGTGTGCAATAGACCGGCGGCAGATCGGCGCTCAGGCGTTCCCAGGTGTCGCCTGCATCTTCACTGATCCAGACGGAGCCTGTGGTGGAGCCGAAAGCCAGTGTCTTTCCATCCGCTGAGACATCCAGCCCGTGGCGATAGACGAGATGATAAGCGTGATCCTGGGGCAGGCCAATGCGCAGCGCCTCGAAGGTTTCGCCGCCGTCACGGGTACGCATTACGCAAAGCGAAGCATCGGCTGGCAAACGTATGTCGTCCTGCTGGCCGGGCACGAACCAGGCGGTCTTCGGATCGGTGGGATGCACGGCGACGACAAAACCGAAGTCCGAGGGGCTGGCATTCCGGAAGCGCCGCCAGTTGCGCCCGCCATCCTGGGAGCCGAACACCCCGCTGTGATGCTGCACCCAGAGGTTGTCGGGAGCCTGCCGGCACCAGGCGAGGCGGTGCACATCCTGGATTCCAGGATCGGATTGCATGCCAGGCGGCATGTAGTCCGCCTCCAGTCCGGTGCCGTGCACGGTCCAGGACTGGCCCGAATCGGTGGTTTCCCACACCCCGCCACAGGATACGCCGAGCAGCAGCCGGCAAGGATCGCGTGGATCGACAAGGATGGAATGAATGCCCGGCCAGTCGTAGCCGCCGCCAAACCACTTGGCGCGGTCTGGCATCAGCCACAGAGGTTCGTTGAGCGTCCAGTTCACACCGCCGTCGGTGGATTTGAACAGGCCGCCGGGAATGGTGCCGCACCACAGGCTGCCCGGCTCCTGGCCGCTGCCGGCCTCCAAAGCCCAGATTTTTTCCAACGACCAGGGCACTGGCTTTTGCCGCATCGGCATAAGACGTCGGCAACTCCCTCCGGTTTAGCGGGGTAGGTGGGGCTGGCGCGCTCCTCCCAAGTGCGGCCGCCGTCTTTTGAAGCATGGAACTTGGTGCCGAAGTGGCCGTGCTCCACGGCGGCATAGAGTGTGTTGTCACGGTTGTCGGGCAGCAGCATTGGCACCTGGACGCCGAGAAAAGAAACGCGCGCCACCCGCCAGCCAGAGCTGGCACGGCTGACTTGAAAAAGCCCCTTGCGGGTGCCGAGGTAAAAGGTGCTCACGAGTGCGTCATCCTCCGGAAAGGGCTTGCATGACAAAGACCTCCGAATCAGAGGCCAGCGGATCCGTCAGGCCCTGCCGGTCACGCAGGGAGCTGCCATTGACAAAAATCACCACGTGCGGCCGTACCGCGCCCTGGTCATCAAGCACGTAGCTGCGCAGGGTGGGCAGCTTGTCGAAGACCGCTTCCAGGGCTTCAGCGACCGTGCCGCCATCCACCCGACAGGAGGCAGTGCTGGTCTGGCGCGCGAGATTGGGCGTAAACTCGACAAGCGGCATGTGGCGGCGATTGTAGCGGCAGGTGGGTCGCCGTGCAAGAGCGGCGCAGATATTCCAAGACTGGCCTGTGATTGGAACCGGGCTGATCCTTCTTTGACAACGGGTCTCGCAGCTCCGATGAGATCGTCATGAACACCTCCAATTTGGTGTATGTGGGTTTCCTCAGCCGGGTGGCCGCCCTTGAGCGCGGGACTGGCAGGATCATCTGGGAATGGCGGGCCACCCATGGCAATTCCTACCTCACGCTGCTGCTGGACCGTGACCTGCTGATTGTCTCCGTGGATGGCTACATGTACGGCCTTGAAGCCGGGACTGGGCGGCAGCTCTGGTTCAACCCCATGAAAGGCTACAGCACCGGGGTGGCCTCGATCGCTTCTGCCAGCGGCTTTGCGCAGAACCCGGCCGCCGTTGCAGCGGCGATGGCGGAGCAAAACTCAAGCGCTCACCATCATCAACCGCCCGCCACCGTGAGCTGAGGGCCAAGATTTTCCAGTTGCGGCTTTGCTTGGCGCGCGGGACGGATACGGACATCCTCCCATGCCTGCTCCCTCATTTTCTTTGAGACCCGCGACGGCGGCCGATGCCTCCGGCCTCATGCAACTGATCATTGGCCTGGCGGAATTCGAGAAGCTGGATCCGCCGGATGCGGCGGCGCAGGCGAGGCTTTTGGAGGATGGCTTTGGCCCCCGGCCGCGCTTTGAGACATGGCTGGCCTTTGTCGAAGGCAAGGCAGAGCCAGTGGGCTATGCCATCTTTTTGCAGACCTACTCGAGCTTCCTGGCGCTGCCTTCGCTCTACATTGAGGACATCTTTGTGCTGCCCGATTACCGACGGCAGGGGATCGGCGGAGCATTGCTGCGGCGGGCTGTGGAGCTGGCCGATGAGCGCGGCTACGGTCGTGTGGAGTGGATTGCCCTGGACTGGAACGTCAATGCCAGGCAGGTGTATGAGGAGCGCCTTGGAGCCAAGCACCTCAAGGAATGGTGCCTTTATCGGATGACACAGGACGACACGCGGCTCTACCTGGATCGCCAATAGCAGCGCTTGTGAAATCTTTCACAAAGGGGTTGCCGCTCGTGCCGGGGGGGCGTACTCGTCTCTGAACTCAACGGTTTGCACGCCTGCCATGGCCGCTCCAGCACCCATCCAAAAAGACGCCGCCTACGATTCGAAGATCGAAGGGAACATCATCTTCACCCGTGTGGACGCAGCCATCAACTGGATGCGCAAGAACTCGTTGTGGCCGATGCCGATGGGCCTGGCCTGCTGCGCGATCGAGCTGATGGCCACGGGCGCGAGCCGTTTCGACATCGCCCGCTTCGGTGCCGAGGTGATGCGCTTTTCCCCGCGCCAGGCCGACGTGATGATCGTGGCCGGCACGGTGACTTACAAGATGGCGCTGGCTGTGAAGCGCGTGTGGGATCAGATGCCCGAGCCGAAGTGGTGCATTGCCATGGGTGCCTGCGCCTCCAGCGGCGGCATGTACCGCAGCTATGCCGTGCTGCAAGGCATTGACCGCCTGATCCCGGTGGATGTGTACATCTCCGGCTGCCCACCCCGCCCCGAGGCGCTTCTGGAAGGTCTCATGCGCCTGCAGCGCAAGATCGAGAAAGAAGCCGCCACGCAGGATCAGAAAAAGGAACTGATCGAAAGCCTGTCCTAAACTCTTTCCGCCCCGTTCTCGTTACATGAATGCCGCTGAAATGGTCACCGCCCTGAAGCAGAAGTTTGGCGAAGCCGTGCTCTCCTCCGTCGAGTTTCGCGGGGAGCAGACGATCAACGTCAGCCTGGCTTCCGTGAAGACAATCTTGCGCTACTGCCGCGACGAGCTGCGCTTTGACTATCTGGTGGATGTCTCCAGCCTCGACAACATGGGCGAAGAGCTGCGCTTTGAGATGGTGTACGAGCTTTACGGCTACAGCCACAGCCAGCACCTGCGCGTGAAATCCAAAGTGGCCGAGAACGCCAGCGTGCCTACCGTGAGTGACCTTTGGGCCACGGCTGACTGGCATGAGCGCGAGGTGTATGACATGATGGGCATCGACTTCGAAGGCCATCCCGACCTGCGCCGCATTCTCATGTGGGATGGTTTCCCCTTCTTCCCCCTGCGCAAAGATTTCCCCCTGGAAGGCAAGTCCAGCGACATGCCAGACGTGGCCTTCAGCGGTGTTTCCCCCATGGCCGATGGTCCGTTCGTGACCAGTGCCGGCGGCAGCGATACCATCGCCCGCGAGCCGCGCGCCCGGAATCCTTAGCAGCCTTGCGGTTCGCATCTCCCTCTGGTACATTGAGCCCATGCCCGCTCGTACCATGGCTTTTAACCTGCCTGTTTCGGCAGAAGATTACTTGACGGCCGAAGAGCAGTCAGCGAGCCGGCACGAATACTTCGACGGCTTTGTGCGCGCCATGGCTGGCGAGACCATCGAGCACAATGAAATCGCAGGAAATCTCTATTCCGAAATAAAGAGGTTTTTGCGAGGTGGCAAGTGCAGGGCGTTCATGGAAAATGTGAAGGTTCAGCCGCTGGCTGATGTTCCAAAGATCTTTTATTACCCCGATGTGATGGTGGCCTGCGATCCACGGGACACGGACAACAAGCTGCGCCGGTACCCCAAGCTCATCATTGAAGTAGCCTCCAAAAGCACGGAACAGGTGGACCGCTGCGAAAAGATGCTGGCTTATCTGCAAAACGAGACACTGGAGGAGTACATTATCGTGCAGCAGGACATTCCCTGTGTGACCCTTTTCCGCCGCGCTGACGGCTGGGCGAAGGAGGAGATCAGGGGCTGGAACACGCCGGTGCAGCTCAAGAGCCTGGGTTTAACCTTGGACATGCAAACGATCTACGCCGGAGTGCTGCCATCCTGATGGCCCTGCCCCGCCTTATCGCCATCGTCGGCATGGCCAGCAACCGGGTGATCGGCAAGAACGGCGCTCTTCCATGGCATTTGCCGGAGGACTTGAAGTTCTTCAAGAGGACTACCATGGGCCATCCCATCCTGATGGGACGAAAGACGTTCGATTCCATCGGCCGCCCGCTGCCAGGCCGGAAGAACATCGTGCTGAGCAGCACCATGCCGCCACGGGAGGGCGTGGAGGTGATTCGAGAGCTGCCTGATCTTGGCCGGATCTGCCAGCCAGATGAGAGGGTGTTCCTGATTGGCGGCGCGCAATTGTTTGAGACGCTGCTGCCGCTGTGTGAAGGCATGTACCTCACCTGGATCGAACATCCCTATGAAGGAGACGTGCGGTTTCCAGAGTTTGAGGACCTCTTTGAAGAGCCCGAGATTGCAGGCGTCGGCGAGGGGATGGAATTCCGCTTCTACCGGCGGCGGCGGGACTGAGCCTTACCACTTCACATCGACCTTCTGCTCCCGCTGGGCACGGTCGAGGTACTTCACATGGCCGTTGCGCACGCCGTATTCGTGCACGCACTTGGTCACCTTCACGTCATAGCAGCAGTATTCGGCGATTTCGGCCACCTTGCCCTGCTGCCACCAGCGGATGGCGTCCAGGCCGTCGGCCGTCTTGCTCAGGCCCCCGAGGGAGGCGGTGGCCACGGCGTCAAGCTTTAAGCGGTGGCCCAGCCGCTGTTCCAGGTCCACCATCAGGTCCAGGCTGCGGAGCTGGTCACGCAGGTCCATGATGGTATAGGCCATCAGCACCTCGTAATCGAAGCTGATGTGGTTGAAACCCACCACCAAGTCCGCACGCATGAGCTGCTGGATGAGGTCCTGCACCTCGCTTTCGCGATAGATGCGGTACTCGTTCAGCCGGGTGCTGAAGGTGACCCCGACGGACATGCCCATCTTGGCCTTGTTGTTCCAGCCACCCACATCATTGGCGGTGCGCTGGGTTTCGAGGTCGAAGTAAACGATGTCCTGGGCCATGCCTGCCGGGAGGAAGGGGGCGAGGAGCTAGAGGCGGTAAACGATACGCGCCTTTTCCGTGTCGTAAGGCGACATCTCGATCTTCACCTGGTCACCCACCACGAGACGGATGAACCGCTTGCGCATCTTGCCAGAAATATGGGCGAGCACTTCGTGCCCGTTGCGCAGGGTGACGCGGAACATGGTGCCAGCGAGCACGGAACTCACAGTGCCGTCCAGCTCGATGGCCTCTTCCTTCTCCGCCGTGTCGCCATGCTTGCCACGACCCGGCTCCTGCGGAGGTGGCGGTCCACGCCATCCACCGCGGCTGCCGCCGCCTTTGCCACGATTACCGCCGCCGCCGCCGGATTTTCTAAACTGTCGAGGTGCACTCATAAAAAAGGGCTGACGGACGGATGCCGTCTGCCAAAAACATGCCGCAAGGTGTGCTTTCGAAGATGGAATTACAACTGCTAATTTTTTGTGTCTGAAGCGTCAAAAACCACGTGGCCGTTTTCTTCTCGGTAGGTCACGGGCCGGGCTTCGTCCGCCTCATTGAGCATCTGCCCCTGGGCATCAAAGCGATAGGTGTGGCCGCCAGAGTGCCGGATCCATCCCGTGCGCTCGCCTTTGTCATTGTACCGGTACACATCCCGCCAGGATTTTGGCGTGCTCAGCCTCGGATCGACAAACAACGGGGCTGGCGAACGGTCCATCAACCCCGGCAGCAGCACCTCACCCAGCACAATGAGATGCAGCTCGCGGAGGTAGTCACGGTCGGCAGCGGTGAGGCTGCCCGCCGGGCGGGCCAGTGAAAAAACTCCGCCATCCTGCTCCACCAGCACCCCCCATTCAGTCAGGCGTTTCAATTCGGTGCGGAAGGCGGCAAAACCAGCGGCCCGGGAAGGCTGGGCAGCGAGGGCGAGAATGTCCGCCTGATTGGCAATGAAGGAGTTGGGCCGCTCGGCGATGGTCTCGATGGCAGCACTGGCGCTAGCGCACAGCGAGGCAGAAAGGGCCTTGCCAGTGGCGGCACGCAGCTCCTTTTGGCGCGCGATCTTCTGCTTGTTGCTGTCAGGCGCGGAGGCAAGCTTGTCCGCTGCGGCTTTTGGGCCACGCAGGGCGAGCCACGCAGCGGCCCATTCGTTGCGTTGCGCTGGTTGCATCGCGCTGTCGAGCAGGCTGAACACCGGGCTGCCATCAATGACGCCTGCGGCTTCAGCAAAAATCAACCAGCGAGGGTCGCCAGGGTCCTGTGGCAGGCCCGTTTCCGGATTGCCGGCTTCGTAGCAAATTTCCGTGAGCCGCCCCTGTGCATCAAAGTGACGCCGCTCGTTGGGGAGCATGTAGAAGCTGATGATGGCGGGAGCGGAAGTGCCGATGCCGTTGCTGACGAACAGGCCGACATCCACCCGGTGGGTGCGGATGCCGCTGGTGCTGAGCATGGCTGGATGCCAGCGTACGTGCAGCGTGGCCTCCCGGCCCTCGCTGGCGGTGTCGATGTGGACCAGGTCGGGCTGGCCCTGCAGCACGGCCCAGCGGTAGTGCAACGGACGCTTCATCGTGTCCACGGAGCGACGGGCGCTGACACCGAGTGTGTACTCCTCCGCGCTGGAGCGAAAGATGCGCGCCACGTTGGCCGAGGTGTCCCCCAGCTTCTCGGTGGTGAAACGTGGGCCTTCAAAAAAATCCCGCCCTGGTGTGGCCTGGCGCTCGGAGGTGGCCTCCACGAAGGCCAGCGGCGGCACCGCCAGAGACGTCATCGTGTGGGCGATGGTGATCATTTTTAGCTCATCCAGCTGCGCACTGTCGAAAACCGGAGGATGAGCCTTGCCGGTGAAGTACTCTGCCTCGGTGGTCACCTGCTTGTTCGACTGGCGGAAGATGGCCTGCAGTGTCGGCATGAGAATGCGCTGGCGGAGGAGCTGGGCCTGAATGTCTGGCGTGAAGGCCGCCGCCGTGGAAAAGAAAGCCTTTACGAAAGGCATGTCGCTGGAGGAAGAGCCCTGGGAAACAAGCATGGTGACGGTGTTCGCCGGGAACATGTCGCCCCAGCCGCCGCCCTTGCCGTTGGCACCAGGATCGTAGTCCTGGTGCTCCGGGTAGATGATCAGGTTGTTGCGCAGGTACTGGTTAAACAGGAAGAGCTCACCCTGGCCGTCCACCAGGTAGGCCCGTGCCAGGCTGCCCACGCCGTCGGCCGTTCCGGCCATGCTGCAGTTGCCGATGGTAGGCTCAGGCCGGACGCCGAAGGCGGGGCCTTTGTCCCGGCCGGCCTTCTTGTCTTCCGCGGCAGGCTCCGAGATGCCGAGCCCGGTGTAGGTTTGCGGCGGCAGCATCGAGTGGCCGCCATCGCGGTTCTCATAGCGCAGGGCATGGAAGCCGGCGGCGGTCTTGTCCCTGGCCCACCGGTTGAGCGCGTTGCCCACCGCATCGGTGCGCGTGGTGATCGTTTCTTCCGCCGGTACCGCCAGTGCTGGCAGCAGAAGCGGCAGGAAGAGGAGATGTTTCACGAGCGGCATTGTCTCAGGGGGGCTGCCAGTGTCAATCACCTGCGAAATCGTTTCCCTTTTCCGGCTGCCGCTGCTTCTGTCATCCGTTCCAATGCCCGACCGCGTACCCTTGATCGTCAACCCCGCCGCGCGCAGCCGCCACGCCGTTCGCGCAGTGGCGCAGCTCAGGGCGCTGGATCCGGCGCCGGAGCTGTACTTTACAGAACGGCCCGGCCACGCTACGGAAATCGCCGAGAAACTGGCCAATGAAGGCCGTGAGCTGGTGGTGGCGGCGGGCGGCGACGGTACGGTGAACGAGGTGTTGCAAGGCCTTTGCCGGGTGAACGCCACGCGGCCCGATGTCGCTTCCCACACTGCCCTGGGCACGCTGCCAGCGGGAACGATGAATGTCTTCGCCCTGGAGCTCGGCTACCGCAGCCACAAGGAACTGGCCGGCCCCTGGCGTATCATGACTGGCGGAGCGCGGCGCCAAGTGGACCTGTGGGAGGCGAACGGCCAGTACTTCGTGCAGCTCGCCGGCATCGGCTTTGATGCGGAAATCATCCGGCACACCACCTCTGAATCCAAGAACCGGCTGGGGCCGCTGAGCTACCTTTTCTCCGCTCTGAAGGTGATCCGCCAGCCATCGCCTTTGCTGACTGTCACCGTGGAGGGGCGGCCGGATCTGCATGGCTCGCTCGTGCTGGTGGGCAACGGCCGCAACTATGGCGGCCGGTTTCGCATGTTTCGCTACGCCCGCCATTCGGATGGCCGGCTGGACGTGCTCATTTTCCGCGAGCCGATCAACCTCTGGAACGGGCTGCAATTGCTGCGCGGCACCTTCTTTGGGGGCTACCGGCGCAAGGAAGACATCGATTACCTGCAGCTCGATCAGTTCACCGTCACCTCGGAGCGAGAAGTCGCCTTTGAGGTGGATGGAGAACTGGCGGGCCGCACGCCGGTGACCTTCAACAAATCCTCGTTCCCGCTGCGAGTGGCGGCGGAACCGGCCGCGTAAGCACCTTACTTGCGGCCCTTGCGCGGTGCCTTGTTGCCGGCCTTGAAGGGATTCTTCTTGGCAAACGAAGTCTTCTTCGCAAAGGCAGGCTTGTCTTTTGCCGGGCCAAAGGAGCGGGGCTTGCCGTCACGCACCCTCGCAGCAGGCTTGCGCTCATCGGCTGGCGAACGATCCTCGCGCAGCTCCCGGGTTTTGGTGAAGCGCCGGGGCTTGGGGGCCGAGGAACGCACACGCGCCTGGCGCGGCATGTCGCTGTCGTACCGCGGTTCGAAAGGGGGCTCAGCGTCCTCGTTGAGGCTGCGGGCTTTGGTGAACGGGCCGGGCTTGCGGGCGGGGCGGCCGAATTTGGCCTCGTCACGGTTGCGACGCGGCTTGCGCTCGGCGTCTGGAGACCGTTCCTCCCGCAGTTCGCGGGCCTTGGTAAAGCGCTTTGGCTTGCGCGCCTCGACAGGGCCTTCGCGATCACTTTCACCACGACGTTCCTTGGCATCGGAGCGGGAAGCGCGGCCTGTAGAAAAGGGACCTTTGCGCTTTGCGTCGCCTGCAGGCCGGCGTGGCTTCCGCAGGCCGCTGCTGGCCGGGCCGGGGCGCACTTTGAAAGGAGCGGGCGCGGGCTCGGAGGCAAAATGGTCGTCGCCTTCTTCCGCTTCGGCTTTTTTCGCCTTTGCGGCACGCGGGGCAGGTTCACGCTCCTTGTGCTTGATGAAGTACTTTTGGATTTCCGCTTCAGTGAGCTCTTTCCAGGCCCCCCGGGGCAGGCCCTTCAATTGCAGGCCGCCAATGCGCTTGCGCACCAGGCGCTCCACCTCGTAGCCGAGCTGGTAAAACATCAGGCGGATCTGCCGCTTCAGGCCCTGCTTCAGCACCACGTAGATGCGGCGCGAGGTGTCCACCCACACGCGTTCGGCCTTGGCATGGCCTTCCTCGGTCAGCATGCCGTGCAGCAGCTTGAGCTTGTGCTCGGGCACGAAGTCCTTGTCGATGGTGACCTCGTATTCCTTTTCCACTCCTTCGCTAGGGTGGGTGAGGCGCTGGGACAGCTCGCCGCGGTTGGTCAGCAGCAGCAGGCCTTCGCTTTCCTTGTCCAGCCGGCCCACGTAGTGCAGCGACTGGTACTGGGGCGGCAGGATCGCGTAAATGGTGGCACGGTCATGCGTGTCGCCACGCGAGCAGATATAACCGCGTGGCTTGTGAAAGGCCACCACGACCTCGGCGGCCGGGCGCACCGGCTTGCCATCCACGCTGACTTCGTCCTTGGGGCCTACCTGGGTGGCCAGCTCCTTCACCACGTGCCCGTTGATGGACACGCGGCCTTCCAAAATGATCTGCTCGCAGCCGCGTCGCGAACCGGCTCCGCAGAGGCTGAGATGACGGTTGAGGCGCACGGCAGGAAAAAAAGAAACCGCAGCCCTTACTCGGGCTTGGTCTTGGGCAGGTTGGTCGGCAGACGGCCGTCCTTCCACTGTCCGCGGGACTTGAGCAGCTTGATGCGTTCGCCGCGCTTCAAGACACTGCGCTTGGAGCCGACGGAACCGGAAGATTTAAGGCTGCGATGCTGGGACATAACTCAAATGGTTGAGGGGGTGGAATGCAAAAAGGGCGCGCAGAATACGGGCGCTACGGCCATCTGCAAGGCGTTTTTCACTCTCATCGCGGCACAAAAAACCGCGAGGCGTTGTCAAAGGACTCCGCCTCACGGTTGAAAACGGTCAACGCAAGCGATCAGTCAGCGGCACCCTTCCAGGAGCCGAAGTCGGCACCACCGGCGATCCAGGCCTTGATCAGGTCGGTCTGTTCCTTCGTCAGGCGGTCGCCCTTGGGGGGCATGGCCTTGTCG
>FTCC01000111.1_pt1 | contig 12732 bp, 8 predicted proteins | sample 1639481 | NCBI WGS metagenome assembly FTCC01 (sample SAMEA3914864, study PRJEB12502) | metagenome | biome: forest; material: soil | place: USA | collected 2012-03-12 | depth 0.3 m | reverse complement strand
GGCTCATGTTCGGCTCGCTCAATGTCATGTCGATGGGCTTTGCCGCCATCCTCATGGGCATGATCGAGGACTTCGGCGTGCTGGGGCTCAATGATGCGATGAACAACCCGGGCGACACCTACAAGCAGATCCATCGCCGCATTTACCCCTCCATCTGGTGGTCGGCGATTACCTCCGCCGCTGTGTTTGGCGCCTTGGGGCTGAGCACGCTGCCTGGCATTGCGCAGATGGGCATCCTTACCGGTCTGGGCATTCTCATTGGTGCGGGCGTGATGCTGTACGGCTTCCTGCCGGTCGCGATGAAGCTGTGCCGCGACATGATTCACGCGCCCGCTACCACGCGCAGCGGGCCGGTGCGCTGGCCGGGGTATGTGACTCTGCTGCTTGCTATTGGCGTGGCGGCGGTGCTCGGCATCGGCGGGCTGCCGGGCGTGGCGAACGGCGCGGGCGTGCTGCGGCCGAAGAACTGCCAGGCCTTCGAGGCACTGATGACCTTCGAGCACCAGATGAAGCCGCAGGCGGAGAAAGAAGAGTGGCTGCCGGTGATTGTGAAGGGGAAGGCTCCGGCTGAAGTTTCGCATGCCCTTCAGAAAGTCGCAGTGGAGCTGGCCAAGGCGCAGAAGGATGGGCAGATCCTGAGCAGCTACATGCCCACCGCTTTTGCCCCCAATGAAAGCAACCAGCACGCCTCGATGGCGGTGCTGATCACCTTGCTGGATGACAGGCAGCGGATCTTCGATGCCGCCTTGAACGCTGGGTTTAACGAACGCGGCCTGGCCTTGGCCAAGGGTGTGTTTGATCTTTGGTGGAAATGGCGGCACGAGGATGAGCCAGTTGCCAAGCCCTACTTTGATGAAAACGTGCGGTGGCCGCCGCTTGCCAAGCTGGACGATTCCATTGGACGCCAGCTGGCCGTGGTCAATGACGGCATGGTGGCCGTGGGCTTCATGCGCCTGGCGAAGACGCCGCAGGTGTTTGACTCCCCCGCCATAACCGCACTGCAAGCCATCCCGGGCGTGCATGTGGCGGGCTGGGACTATCTCACCAGCCAGCTCAAAACGGTGATGAACCGCGAGGTGCTGCGCGTGCTGCTGCCGGCCGGTGCGTTGCTGTTTGTCATGTTCTTCTTTGTCTTCAAGGGCTGGCACGAGCGCATCGTGGCCATCGGCTCCATCGCCTTCAGCGGGCTGCTGCTGCTGGCGGGGATGCGGCTCATCCACATGGAGTGGAACTTCGTCAACATCGGCACCGTGCCGCTGTGCCTGGGCCTGGGCCTGGACTTCAACATCCACATGATCTACTCCCTGCGCCGCGCGGACCAGACGGGCGAGGACGGCCATAGCATCGGCCGCGCGCTGGCATATTGCGGCCTCTCCACCGGCCTAGGCTTTGGCGCGCTGGCCATGTCCGACAACGTGGGCCTGGCCACGTTTGGCGTGTGCAGCATGATCGGTGTGCTGGCGACCTTGTTTGTGGCGGCTTACCTGGTGCCTTGGGCTTGGACTTTGGGCAGAAAGCCAGCGGCTGCGGCGGAGCAATGACAGCTTCCGAGTCCTGGCTTTTTCTGGCCTTGGCAGCTCTATTGAGGCTTGCACGATAGACTAAGGTTCTAACGCATTGAACCGCAGAGCGGTTCTCCGTGAGTAGCCCGGGGTCATCGTGACCCCGGGGATAGCGTGATGGAAAGCCTTCAACCACAGCGTGGTTGGCCAATGTATGGCAAGCTTTATAACCACAAGGCGCATTGGCCAACCCTTCCAGGGTTGTATGCCCTCGCGCGTAAAACCCCCGGGGTCGTGCGACCCCGGGGCTACTCACGGAGAACCGCTCCGCGGTTCAAAACGATGCTCGTCAGCTTATTACGCAAGCCTCAATGGGTGTGCCGAGGCCTCTTCCTCACTTCTCTTCCTCCTGTGCCAGCTCCTTCCACCGTGAGGACTCACGCACTTCCACTTTGTCGACTGGCTTGCGGACGAGGTAGCAGGCCACCTTGTCCATGCCTTCGATCATCTTCATGCCGGCCTCGGGGCCCATGACAGACACAGTGGTTTCTAACAAGTCGGTGGTGGTGCAGTCCGGTGCAAGGATGGTGACGGTGCTGTGATCGGTGAGGCCGATGCCGGTATGCGGGTCCACGATATGGGAGTAACGCACGCCGTTGAATTCCACCCGCTGGTGTGAGTCGCCGGAGGTGGACACGGCGGAGTTGCGCAGCATCACGTAGCGGGGTGGGGGAGCACCCTCGGCATCGAGGGGTGCGATCATGATGCGCCAGCCGGGAGCATCCGGCGGGGCATCGCTGGCGCCGATGTCACCGCTGGCGGCCACTACGGCCCGGGTGATGCCGTGTTGTTTTAACACCTTCAACGTTTCATCCACCACATAGCCCTTGGCCATGCCGCCGACATCCAGGTGCATTTCAGGTACGGTCAGTTCCACGGTGTGGCGCTCGTGATCGAGGCGCATCTTTTGATAGCCGCAGCGTTCCTTCATGCGGGCGATGAGATCGGGCGGCGGCATCTTTTGCTGGCGGCGGGCGCGACGCCACACATTCACCAGCGGGCCCACGGTGACGTCGAAGGCACCGCCGGAGATTTCCGCGATGTGCTGCGAGGCGCTGAGCACGTTCCATAAATCCGGGCTCACCGCCACGGCCCTGCCTTTGCCGGAGGAGCTGGAGAGGAGGTTGATCTCCGATTCGGGCAGGTAATCGCTGAGCATCGCATTGAGCTTTTCCACACGTTCCAGCGCGGCATCCACTGCTGCCTTGCCCGTGGCCTCATCTTTCGCGTACAGGGTGATCTTGAAGGGCACGGCCATCTGCACCGATTCGCTGACGAAGCGCACCTCGCCGGCAAGAACGGGAGAGGAGAGGAGAAGGCAGAGCAAGGCGAGGCGCATGGCCGAGTGGTACGCGGGCCGGGGCGGCGTGGTCAAACGGGATCGTGGGCGAAACGTTTTCGGCTGCGCCGAACGACGGCGGGACGCCTTCGCTCCTTGGATCGTGGGCCTTTTCACGCGGTGGATTTTGAAGAGCCCACGATCCAAGGAGTGATGGCGTCCCGCCATCAGCGTGGAAGCTATGCGCCGGTGAGAAGCCTCTGATTCGGTCCTTGTCGCACTGCCTTCTCCGCCGATAGACTCGGCTTTCCGCTCCGTCATTTCTTCCCCCCATGACTTTATCGCCTCCCGACGATCCCGCCCGCCACCTTGCCGCGCTCGACCGCGCCCGGTCCAAGGCTTACTGGCGGCTGCTGCCGCTGCTGTTTGTCAGCTACATGATCGCGTATGTGGACCGGCAGAACTTGTCGCTGGCGCAACTGACCATGACGCAGGACCTGCCGGGCTTTAATGACGCGGTGATCGGCCTGGGGGCGAGCTTGTTCTTTCCTGGGTATTTTCTGCTGGAGATTCCGGGCACGCTCATTGTCGAGCGCTGGAGCGCGCGCAAATGGATCTGCCGCATCATGGTCACCTGGGGGATCATGGCCGCGCTCACTGCCGCTGTGCGCACTCCCACGCAGTTTTACAGCGTACGTTTTCTCCTGGGAATGGCGGAGGCCGGCTTCTTTCCTGGGGTGGTGGTGTATCTCACCCATTGGTTCCCACGCCGCGACCGTGCGCGTGCCCTGGCCACCTTCCTCATTGCCACGCCTTGTGCGCAAATCCTCAACCCAAAGATTTCCAACGCGCTGCTACAGATCGGCTCCGATGCCGCTCATCCCCGCCTGCTGGGAATGGCTGGCTGGCAGTGGATGTTTGTCTTCTGGGGGCTGCCTGCCGTGATCCTGGGCCTGATGGTGCTGTTCTGGCTGGTGGACAAACCTTCCCAGGCGAAGTGGCTGACGCCGGAGGAAAGCAGCGCTCTGGAAACAGAGTTGGAGCGCGAGCGTTCCGAGACTCGCAAGGGCAAACGCATGACGGTGGGCGAGGCCCTGCGCAACCCGAAGGTGCTGCTGCTGGCTGCGGCCTATTTTTGCACCGTGACCGGCAGCTATGGGATTGAGTTCTTCATGCCCAGGATCTTGAAGTCCTGGTATCAGATCGACTTGAACAAGCTGACCTGGCTGATCATGCTGCCGCCACTGGCCGCAGTGATCGGGCAACTGACCGCCGGCTGGAATTCGGACCGGATGAGGGAGCGGCGCTGGCATGTCGTGGTTCCCATCCTGACCGGCTCGCTGGCGTTGGGGCTGATGCCGCACAGCCATGGAAACATGTGGCTGACCGTGGTGTGCCTTGCGTTCGCCTATGTGGGATTCAAGAGCTACATGCCGGCTTTCTGGACATTGCCGAGCCTGTTTCTCACGGAGTCTGCCGCAGCGGGCAGCATCGGGCTGATCAACTCCATCGGCAATCTCGGCGGGTTCGTAGGCTCCAATGTGATGGGCTCCGGCAAGCAGTTCACCGGCTCCTTCGACGGACCTCTATATTACCTGTGCTGTTCCATGCTTGTGTCTGCCACGATCATCTTCAGCCTGGGGCTGGGGAAACGGGTGAGGTGAGACTTCTGCCTTATCCACCACGCTCCGCCTTATTGATTGACCACTGCCGGGACCTCCGCCTTGCTTTTTGCCTCTGTTCACGATTCCAGATTCCATTTTCATGCCTTCACTTCCCGCCATGCCTAAGCTCTTCTTCCTTGCCGCAGGGACGGCGAACCCAGAAACCAACCTTCTCTTTCTTGCCGCCGCTTCGGTGGCGGTGCTGATTGTCTTGATCGCCTGGCTGCGGGTGAATGCCTTCCTGGCCTTGCTGCTGGGGGCGCTGCTGATGGGGCTTGGGTCGGGGATGCACCCGGGCGAAGTGGTGAAGGCGTTTGAATCCGGCGTGGGCGGCACGCTGGGCAGCATCGCCGGGGTGCTGGGCCTGGGCACGATTTTGGGCGGGCTGCTGGCGGCCTCGGGCGGGGCGGAGGTGCTGGCGAAGGCACTGGTGAACCTGTTTGGCCCCAAGCGCGTGCACTGGTGCCTGATGGCTCTGGCCTTATGTGTGGGGCTCACGAGCTGGTTCGCGGTGGGCCTGGTGATGCTGCTGCCGATCCTGCTGAACCTGGCGAAGGAGACCAAGGAGCCGTTCTTGAAGCTCGCGATCCCGCTGCTGGCGGTGCTTTCCATCATGCATGGCGTGATGCCGCCGCACCCTGGCCCTCTGGTGGCGATCACGGCGCTGCATGCCAGCCTGGGCAAGGTGATGCTGTGGGGCTTGCTGGTGGCGGTGCCGGTGGCAGCGGTGTCGGGCCCCATTTTTGCGTATTGGGCGGTGAAGCACGTCGCGGCCGAGGCACCGGAGCCGCCTGCGCCTGACCCAGTGGTGGAAGCGCGGCAGAAGCCTACGCTGGGCCGTACCATTGCCTCGCTGGCGGTGCCGATTTTGCTGCTGTTGTCGCAGACGGCCGCAGAGGTGTTCCTGGCACCGGACAGCCCCATTCGCAATGTGACCTCCGTGATCGGCAATCCGACGGTGGCGCTGGGCATCTCGGTCTTGTTTGCCGCCTGGGCTTTTGGCTTTACCCGGGAAGAGGCGCTGAAAGTGGGTGATGGTTCCATCGCCGTGGTGGGCATGACCTTGCTGGTCGTGGGCGGCGGCGGCGGCTTCAAGCAGGTGCTGGATGCCAGCGGCGCGGCCAAGGCGATTGGCAATCTGGCGAGTTCGGCACATCTGCCGCCCCTGGTTTTCGGGTGGGTGTGCGCCTCTTTGATTCGCGTGGCGACTGGCTCTGCCACCGTGGCCATTGTGACCGCCAGCGGCATGGTCGCTCCCATGGTGCTGGGGCATTCGAATGTGAACCCCGAACTGGTGGTCGTGGGCATCGGCTGCGGCTCCCTGTTCCTCTCGCATCTCAATGACGGCGGCTTTTGGATCGTGAAGGAAACCCTGGGCCTGACCGTCTCGCAAACCCTGCGCACCTGGACGGTGACCGAGACACTGGTGGGCATCACGGGACTGCTGGTGGCGTGGAGTTTGAGCCTGGTCTTTTAAAGATCCAAGACTGTAAGATTCAAGATCGCTTCCGGGCAGAAATCCTGGACTGGGAAGTCCTTGATTTCCCTGCCGACCTCCGCCAGTTGCGGGCATGCAGCTTATCAGTGGTGCCCAGATTGCCGGACAGGTTCTTGAAGAATGCCAGCGCGAGATCGCCGAACTCGCTACGCGCGGGCTGAAACCGGGGCTGGCGGTGGTGCTGGTGGGAGATGATCCGGCCTCGCGCGCCTATGTGCGCTCGAAGGACAAGAAGTGCCAGGACCTGGGCCTGCATTCGGTGAAGGTGGAACTGCCGGCGAGCACCACACAGGAAGAGCTTTTGGCCCAGGTGAAGCGCTTCAACGAAGACCCGACGATCCACGGCATTCTGGTGCAGAGCCCGCCGCCGAAGCATATCGACGAAGCGGCGATTGTTCGCGCCATCGATCCGATGAAGGACGTGGACGGCTTTCACCCGGTGAACGTAGCGAAGCTGGCATTGGAGGATCCGAGCGGTTTTGTTCCCTGCACCCCCTTGGGTTGTCAGCGGCTGCTGATGGCAGCGGGCATTGAAACCGATGGTGCGAACGTGGTCGTTGTAGGCCGCAGTATGATCGTGGGCAAGCCGATGGCGCTGCTCATGATGGCGAAGGGCAAGGGGGCAAATGCCACGGTGACCGTGGCGCATTCCCGCACCCGCGATCTGGTGGACGTATGCCAGCGCGCGGACATCATCATTGCCGCCATCGGCCGGCCCGAGTTCATCAAAGCCGAGCATGTGCGCGAAGGCGCGGTGGTGATTGATGTGGGCATCAACCGCGTGGAAGCCCCCGGCACGGAGAAAGGCTACAAGCTGGTGGGCGACGTGGCCTTTGACGAAGTGGCCCCCAAGTGCCGCGCCATCACTCCCGTGCCCGGCGGCGTGGGGCCGATGACCATCGCGATGCTGATGAGCAACACGATCAAGGCGTGCAGGCAGTTGAGCTGAAGGTTCACCGCCAGCTCATGCAACGGAACGGGTGATTATCAATGAGGTTGGCCTGCGCGCCGGCGAGCTTGTCGCCGTGGTAGAACTGCACGCCGACGTAGAAGTACACCGGAATGATCGGCGCGGCATCGCTGATGAGCTGTTTCTCCAGGCCTTGGAAGATGCCCAGGCGCTTTGATACATCGGCCTCGGCGGCTGCGGCGGCGATGCCCTGGTCGTATTCCTTGCTTTCCCAGCCGGTGCGGTTGTTGCCGTTGCCGGTGGTAAACATTTCCAGGAAAGTGTTGGGATCGTTGTAGTCGCCCACCCAGGAGCTGCGGCACATGTCGTAGCGAAGCTCGCGCAGGGAGGCGAGCCAGATCTTCTGCTCCTGCTTGGTGAGGCCCACCTCGATGCCCAGGTGCTGCTTCCACATGGCCTGCAGCTCGATGGCGATGTTCTTCTCCACTCCGAGCGGCAGATACAGGTACTCGATGCGCGGAAAGCCTTTGCCTCCAGGGAAGCCAGCCTGGGCCAGCAGTTCGCGGGCGGCCTGGGGATTGAACTCCAGACCGGGGGGCGGCTGGTAGTTCGAGCCCGCACCAGGCGGAGTAAGGCTTTGCGCGGGCTGCTCGCCGAGCTGGGTGATCTTGTCCACGATCAGCTTCTTGTCCACCGCCAGGGCCAGGGCGCGGCGCACGCGCGGATCGGTGAAGGGCGGTTTGGTGACATTGATGCGGATGAACCAGGTGCCAAGGAAGGGGCCGGTGTGGAACCAGTCCTGCTTCTTCAGGGTCGTGGTCAAAGAAGGGGGCACCATGCCTTTGTCCATCATGAGGTCGGCCTCGCCGGTCATGAAGTAGTTCAGGGCGGTGTTCGCATCGGTGATGGGCAGCACCTCCACGGTGGCCATCTTCACGTTCGCTGCATCCCAGTACAGCGGGTTCTTCTTCAGGCGAATGTGGTCATCCAGCCGCCATTCGTCCAGGAGGTAGGGGCCGTTGCCCAGCAGATTGCCAGGCCGGATCCAGCGGCTGCCATGCTTGACGATCAAGCCCAGCGGCACGGGTGCCAGCGTGTCGAAGGCGGCCATGTCGATGAAGTAGGGCGTGGGGTTTTGCAGGTCCACGCTCAGTGTGCGGTCATCAATGGCGTGCACGCCCACCTGGTTGAAATCCTTCAGCGTGCCTTCGTTGTACTCCTTGGCATTCTTGATGAGGTAGAGCTGGCTGGCATATTCTGCCCCCGTCTCAGGCTCCAGGGCGCGGTGCCAGGATTGCACGAAGTCGTTAGCCGTGACGGGCGTGCCGTCGCTCCAGCGGGCGGCTTCGCGCAGGTGGAAGGTGTAGTGCTTCTTGTCCTCGCTCATGTCCCACCTTTCGGCGCAGCCGGGCTCGGGGCGGCCCTGAGCGTTCACGCGGCACAGGCCTTCAAAGAGGCTTTGCTCGATGCGCATGCTCACCTGGTCGGTGACCAGCGCGGGGTCGATGGTTTCCGGCTCGGCGCTTTGGACGAAGACGAGATCCGCGCGAGGTTTGGAAGGCGAGCAGGCGGTGAGGGCGAGGAGGAAGGGAAGAAGGAGCTTCATCGCCAGCCTTTGAACCCCGGAGGGGTTCCCCGTGAGTAGCCCGGGGTCGAATGACCCCGGGGAATGCAAGGAACACGTGATCAACCCCGGAGGGGTTGTCCAATGCGCGGCGGGCTTGATTGGCGTTGCACGCATGGGGCAACCCCTCCGGGGTTGGGGCCATCCCTGTCGCGTTGACCGGGGGTTAAAACCCCCGGCTACTCGTGGAGAACCGCTCTGCGGTTCAATGCTGGGAGATGCCTTTATCATCCGATGGTAATGCAAGTATTTGTTAAACAGCCCCTTCCCACGTCAGCTCCGCCAGCCCTCGCTCCTCCATTTCTTTGAGTGTCCACTCGTACTCCTTCACGAGCTGGTCTTCCACGCTCTCGGTGCGCATGGCCTCGGGCAGCACCTCCCAGGTGTAGGTCTCCATCTCGATGTGCTGGCACTGGCCGGGGTTTTCGCCCAGCCAGTCCATCGCGGCGAGCACGTGGTCGCTGGTGTCGTTGAAACCACCGGAAGGGCGTGCATGCAGGGGGATGTGGAAGTGCACGCGCCATTCCTCGCCGAGATCGTCCGGGCTCTGTTTGGCGTGGGCCAGCGCCAGGTCGAGATCGGCGAAGCGGCGCAGGGGCAGTTCGCCATCTCTAACAATCACCTGGTGGAAATACACCGGCTCGTCGAAACGCGCCAGGCGCTCGATGTTCTCCGGCGTGGGCTGCAGGCGCAGGGCGTTGCTGAAGTGCAGCTTGCTCAGGCGGATGCCTGCGCCGGTGATGCGGCTGAGCGCCTCGGCGGCTTCTTCAAACTCGATGGCGAGGTGGCAGGTGTCGTAGTTCAGGCCGATGAACTTGAAGAAGTCCTTGTCATCGGGATGGGTGTCGGCGTACAGGCCAAAAAACTTCAAGGTTTCGCCGCTGGTTTCAAACAGGCCCAGCGGCTCCGGCTCCAGGCCCAGGTGCAGGTCGTGGCCGGTGGCGGCGCTGACCTTTTCGATGTGTTCGCGGCAGGCGCGCAGGTTCTTGAAGATGGTGGTGATGTCGTCGCCAGTGAGGCCAAAGGTCTTGTGCGAGCCAGGCAGGGTGGAGACGCTGCCGGACATGCCCTTGGGCAGCAGTTTCGCCAGGATGTCGAAGAGCAGGTTCGTGTACTCCAGTCGCTCTGGCGTGGTCCAGTCCGGCTTGAACACCTGCTCCTTCACTCGTGTGCCGTGGAAGGAGCCGTAGGGGAAGCCGTTGATGGTGAAGACGTAGCAGTTGTGCATCTCCAGCCATTCCTGGAACTCCGCGATCATGCAGGGCGTGTTCAGCTCCTGGGCCGCGCGGGCGCTGAGCCGCAGGCCGATGCCGTAAGGCTTGCCTTTGGCCACCCGCTTGCGCACCTGCAAGGTGTGATCGCGCAGGCCCTGCCAGGTTTGCTCCCACGATTCGCCGCGGTGGATGTTCGTGCAGTAGCCCAGATGGATGCCGTGATTCAAAAGCATGGGGGACGGTAGAGCGAAAGTGAGAAGTGAGAAGTGAGAAGTGCGGATGTGTCCTCCGAAGCCATGGCGCAGGAGGAGTGCAAAGGCTGGCATTCGTTTCCTTGTGAAAGGAGCGCCTGCCATGGTAGGGTGCCTGCATGTGTTGTTTCACCGGCCCCGTCGTTTCTGTGCGGAACACCTGCATTTTTGCCCGGCAGACGCCGCATGGCAGGCAGTACGTGGTCTATGCGATGTCTATTGAGACCAAGCACGACCTGGCGATGGTGCTGCCACTGCCTGTGGCACCGGGCGAAGGTGACGACCGCCTCAAGTTCATCAACCTCGAGGGCTACGGCGAGTTTTTTGACGAGATGGAGGGCGGTTTTATCGATTCATCGGCCAATCCGTTTGGGGCGGCTGCGAGTGCCAAGTCCGTGGCACCCGTGCTGGCAGTGCAGAACGTGGGGGCGTACGAGGCGAGCTTTGTGCCCACTGTGGCGGATTTTTCCCGCCTGGACCGCCGCTTCCGCCTGCCCAAGGGCGCCGTGGAAAAACTGCCTGGCTATGCGGGCTTTGGCTTTGCCGTGTTCAAGCTGCGCAAGGCGGACGGGCCGGTGCATCCGATGGCCTTTTCTTTCCTTAGCGCCGTGCCGGACCGGCTGTTCTTTCCCACCCTGCACATCCATGACGGGGAGGTGCATCCCAAGGCGGAATTCGATCACACGCTCTACTGCCAGGGCACAGGCCTGAACCACCGCGAGTGGAAGGAGTCGCCTGGAGTGGCCAGCCAGTTTTTCAAGGCGGACCGGGCGAAGGGAACGGTGATGCCTCACGAGCATGTGTACCGGATGGAACTGAAGGGCGAGCTGGCCAACACGGACTGGCTGGTGAAAGCGCGGGCGGTGGCGTAGTGCGCCGCGAGCCAGAATGCTCTTGCTAGAGGCCGCGATGTGGTGGCAAGGTCTGTGCTGCCTCCGTCGTCTCTTTTTTCCGCGTTATGAACTATGACTATTCGTCGCGCCCATCCGGTGGCGGCCCTTCGCCGGCGCTGATCATGTTTGGTGCGCTGGCGCTCAGCGGGCTGGTGTTTTTCTTTTTCACCCGCAAGCACCTGAAACCGCAGGCGGAGCCGCAGCAGGCCGTGGCGGTGCAGGAAGCGGTGCCCTCGGTGCCGCCGCCCGCGCCCACGCCGGCTGTGCCCGTGCCCACGCCAGGGGGCTCGCCAGATGCGCAGCCCAAATCGGAGCCGAAGCCACCAGTGCCTGTGACGCCTTCGCCGATGAAGCAGCCGATGGTGAGGGGCTTTGCCAAACCGCAGGATCTGGGCATCCAGGTGGCGCGCAGCCTTGCGGACGGCGACGCCGCGCAGGTGGCTAAAATGACGGGGGACGACCCGGCCAAGGAAGAAGCAGTGACTGCCGTTCTGGACAAAGTGATCAAGGACCTTGGCTACAAGCCAGGACCGGAAAACCAGGTGCACATCCTGGGGCAGGTGGGCGATGCCACGCGCCTGTCCATGCCGTTGCTGAAGCCTGGTGACGCTGCACCGCTGGACCTGCAGGTGGATGTGGAACGCGATCCGCGCATCGGCTGGAAGATCACCCAGTTCCACCTGCCCAAGACGCTGGAAACCGCCCTGGCAGCTCTGCCGGAGCCCAAGCCCGCTGCGGCAGCCTCCGCTCCGCCGCCCGCCGTGCAGGCCGGCTCTGCCGCTGCCACAGCGGCGGCAAAAGGTGACAGCAGCCCGGCGAAGATGTTCGTGGTGGAGGAGCGCATCGACGCGCTGACCTTTGCCGGGCAATTCGTCACCACCATGTTGAAGCAGGACGTGGCGGGCGCACGCAAGATGATCGATGAGTCCCGCGTGCCGGCGCAGAAGCTGGCGGGCATGTGCATCCTGTTTGAGGAGGGCAATTACGAGCTGAAGCCGAGCAAGCCGCTGGTGGTGACCATCTCCAGCAAGAACGAGTCCTGGGTGATCGCCCAGGTGGAGTCCGAAAAGATGCAGCAGACGACCGAGTTCGGCATGGAGATCCAGCGTGTCTCGGAGGAGGAGCCGTGGAAGATCGTGGGCCTGAATCTCTCCGACATCCTGGGCTCCTTTGCCAAGAACGCCAACAAGATGGGGGTGCCGTACACGCCCATCGTCAGCAACCCCAAGGGAGGTGAATCGCTGGCCCTCTACTTCGAGTACGACAAGGCCATGCTGCACCCGCGTGCGGAAAAGCAGCTCACCATCGTGGCGGAGCTGCTGAAGGCCAAGTCCTCGCGCAAGCTGCGCATCACCGGCCGCACCGATTCGCTGGGCAGCGACAGTTACAATCAGGAGCTCTCCAGGGCACGTGCTCAGAATGTGAAGGAGAAACTGGCCGCCCTGGGCGTGCCGGAGGACCAGGTGATCACCGAAGGCATGGGCAAGGCCGACCCGACGGGTCGCACGGAACGAAAGGCCGACGGCTCCGACGATCCCGAAGGCCGGTCCCGCAACCGCCGGGCAGAGATTTACCTGGATTTCTGAGGCTTATCCATTGCCCAGCGTCCTGGCCACACGCACCCAGGAGGTGTCGCCGCACCAGGCTTTGGCTCGTTCTGCCAGCCGGGCGGCTTCAGGGCCGCTGCGGGCGACGGCGAAGACCGTGGAACCGGAGCCGGACATGAGTGCGGCCAGGGTTTCGGGCTGGTCCAGCAGCCATGTCTTCAGCGTGGGAAGCAGGAGGTGCTTGGCAAACACGGGGCGCTCCAGGTCGTTCACCATGCTGCCCCACAGGC
>FTCC01000461.1_pt1 | contig 12782 bp, 13 predicted proteins | sample 1639481 | NCBI WGS metagenome assembly FTCC01 (sample SAMEA3914864, study PRJEB12502) | metagenome | biome: forest; material: soil | place: USA | collected 2012-03-12 | depth 0.3 m | reverse complement strand
CCCATGGCCGTGCTGCTGGAGGAGGACGAAGAAAAGCCCGCGAACCTGGACGAACTCATTGCCGCAGCCGTTGCCAAGAGCAGCCAGGCCGCAGCCCCGAAGGCCGAACCCGCGAAGGCTTCTGCCGGCGGCGGTGACAAGCCCGCCAAGAGCGCCAGCGGCCTGAAGCTTCCCCCGGGTGCACCCGCCCCCACCCGCCGCCCGGCCGCGGCATCTGGCAATGGCGTGCGCGTGAAGGCCTCGCCGCTCGCGCGCAAGGTCGCCGAGGAGCGCGGCGTGGATCTCAGCCGCGTCACTGGCACCGGCCCTGGCGGCCGCATCGTGCGCAGCGATGTGGAAAGCGCACCCGTGGGCGGTGCCTCCGCCAGCCCGGCCAAGGCCACTCCCGCCATCCGCCCGGCTGCCGGCCCGGATGACGAGCGTGTGACCGTGAGCAACATGCGCGCGATCATTGCCGACCGCCTGCTTGCCAGCAAGACCCAGATCCCGCACTTCTACCTCAACATTGAAGTGGACGCCGCGCCGCTGATGCAGCTCCGCGCGCACATCAATGCCACCAGCGAGAAGAGCGGCGGCAACAAGTACTCCGTCAACGACTTCATCCTCAAGGCCGTCATTCGCGCCGCCCAGGCCGTGCCCGCCGTGAATTCCGCCTGGGATGGCGACACTGTGGTGAAGTATAAGAACGTGGGCCTCAGTGTGGCCATCGCCATCGATGACGGCCTGGTCACCCCGGTAATCAAGGATGCCAATACCAAGACCCTGCTTCAGATCAGCGAGGCGGTGAAGGATCTCGCCACCCGTGCCAAGAACAAGAAGCTGACTCCCGACGAGTACGCCGGCGGCACCATCACCGTCTCCAACCTCGGTGCTTATGGGATCGACACCTTCAGCGCCATCATCAATCCCCCGCAGGCCGCCATCATTTCGGTGGGTTCCATCCGCAATGTCCCTGTTGTCGGCGACAAGGGCGCCATCGTGGCCGGTCAGCGCATGTGGATCGGCCTCAGCGGTGACCATCGCGTGGTGGACGGCGCAGTTGCCGCCACCTACCTGGCCGAGCTGCGCAAGATGATCGAGAACCCGGCGCTGATGCTGGTGTAGCCTCCACACCGCAGCTTGCAAAGCCTCCGCTTCAGGGCTTGCCCTGAAGCGGATTCGGCAGCCTATGTCAGCGGAACCTGAGGCTGGCCCCGCCCGTCCTTACGAGGCAGGTTCAGCGAGCAGCTTTTGCACCACGGCTTCGACATGCGAAGTCTGCACGCCAACAGCGCGCACGATGCCTTTTCGGTCCACAATCGCGTACGTCGGGAAGTAGTGAACATCCCAGGCCTTGGATGCCTTCTGGCCAGGATCGGTGGCGGCTGGATAATCGAGCCCATGCTCCTTGGCATTGGCCGCAAACTTCTCCTGGCCCCTGCCGGAGGTGCATACCCCCACAATGACCAAGCCCTTGTCCTTGTTTTGCTTCAACATCTCCTTGTTGTGAGGGATGGCAGCCATGCACGGGCCGCACCAGGTGGCGTAGAAATCCACCACCACGACCTTGCCTTTGAGATCCTCGGGCTTCACCTCACCGTTGATCCACCCGCTGATGTCTGCAAGCGAAGGCATCGGCTTGCCTTCCAACGCCGCATGGGCGGCGCGGGCTTCAGGACTTCTGTCCCATGTCCAGTTGTCAGGAAATTCCCCGGCCTTGGCCGCGCAGATTGACAATGCAAAGGTAAAAGAAACGACAAGGAAGACTTTCGGCAGTTTCATACCACCGAGAGATACCAGGAACAGAGGTTTCCGCGCAATCCTTTAGTTTTAAGCAGGCTGGCACCAGCTCCCTCGGAAGGTCAGTGTCGTATGGGAGTGCCGAAGACTTTTTTGCTTGGCCTGGATGTTGAGCACTGCTCCTGCCAAAATTTGATGAGGGCAGGGGCAGTGACGTCAAAAGGCCCTTTCACCAGCCTGGCCCTTCCGTCGGCGAGATGATACGTCACGCCCTTCAGCGGCGCATGCCGGTCCACGCGGTACACGATGATGACGTTGCCCGCCTCACGAATCCAGCGGGCGCAAAAAGCATCTGCTCCCGTGTCGAGGGAATCCACAATCTCTTCAAGCGGGCCGATTTTCTTGCCAGTCACCGCATTGGTCAGGTACACGTGGAAGTTGGTGTAGCCGTCCTCGCCCTGGCCATGGGTTGTGATGGCCAGAGCGCCATCCGGCGAAAGACCGTTGGCAATGGTGACATATTCGTCCGGTCCATACTGATAGTTGGAAGTCGCCAGGGCCGCCGGGGCAATCCACGCGCACGCCAAACAAAGAAGAAGGGAGAGCCGCTGAAGGGTCATAGGGTCAGATCTGCCCCACAACCCGGGTTTTGACAAGCCCTCTGCGTGGTCGCTGCATCAGTCCCCCGCAGCGCGCTCTCTCAACTGCACCCACGTGGCGCCCCAGCCACCGTAGTTCGCGGCTGCCGGCCAGGTCCATCCCGCCACATCCGGCGATTTTTCCAGCACCCGATGCACCCCTTCGCGCAGCGCCCCGGTGCCTTTGCCATGAACCACCCGCACGCTGAGAATGCCCCGCTTCCGGCACTCAGCGAAGTATTCCGGCAGCAACGATCCCACATCCCCCGGTCGAAAGGCATGCAGGTCCAGCTCACCCGTGATGGGAAGCTGGACTTCTTCGGGGATGTCATCGTCGGTCATTGCGCCAAAAGATCCGCAACGGGCCGGCGGTCTGTCACTTGGCGCTCAGCCCGATGATGGTCAGCAGCGCGATGGCAAGGACTTCAAGACCATTGCCGATGAGCCCGAGAATGGCTGGGACCGTCCGCCGCGACTTGTCCACGACTGCGACGATGCCCAGCACCGCACCCACCAGGTTGACCGCACCCATGGCGAAAAGAGCCAGGCCCACCATCATCATGAGATTGCTGTGGCTGTCGGCATGATTGCGGGCTCCCGCCGCCGCAATCACCAGGATGGTAAACCAAATGGGAATCCCCAGCACGGCGATGATGAGGCTGAAAAGCCCGACCCCTGTCTTTGGCTTGTCTTGCAGCGCAGGAGGAGCGCCGGCGGGAGGAAGGCCGGGTTGGCGAAGAATCTCCGCCACAGTCACCCATGAGGGCATTCCTTCCGCCCACGCCAGATCATTGATGCCGAGGGTGCCTGCAGAGACCTGCGCCGAAATCTGGGCAAGGGAGAAAGGCCCTGCCTGGTTGCCATTCTTGGCGATGTAGAATTGCATGATGGTGTCGTTGGGGGATCAGTTCAGACTGGGAGCAAGGTTCAACCTTGAGACATTACCGCAAGGAGGTTTCGCTCATGTCACGGTCTTTTTGCGCCTGCACCATGACCGAATTGCGCCGCGCGATCAAACAAAGGCTTGTGCCAAGATGAGGGCTGGACCGACATTCCGAGCCCGCTTGTGAAATTTTTCACAAAATCGTGTTGCCGCTCTTCCACCCGGGTCGGATACTCGAATCTCAAGCCCCACCTGCCCTTGCCCTATGCCCACCCTCACCCGAGAGATTGAAGCGCTCGACCCCGCCTCCCGCGCGGCCCTCCAGCTCGAAGCGAGCGAGGAAACCACGTCCGACATCGTCGGGGAGAAGCTGACGGTCAACATGGGCCCCTCGCACCCCGCCACGCACGGCGTGCTGCGCCTGGTGCTGGAGCTGGACGGCGAAATCATCACCAAGGCTGATCCCGTGGTGGGCTACCTGCATCGCGGTGATGAAAAAATCGCCGAAAACATGCACTACAACCAGTTCGTGCCGTACACGGACCGGCTGGACTACCTGGCCCCCCTGGCCAACAACGTCGCCTACGCGCTGGCGGTGGAGAAGCTGCTCGGCTGGGAGCTGCCCGCCCGCGGCCAGGCCATTCGCGTGCTGTGCTGCGAAATCGCCCGCATTTCCTCGCACCTGCTTGGGGTGGGTGTCTATGGCATGGACGTGGGGGCGATGACGATCTTCCTCTACACCTTTCAGCAGCGCGAGATCATCTACAACCTCACCGAGCAGCTCACCGGCGCCCGCTTCACCACCAGCTACACCCGTGTGGGCGGCCAGACGCGCGACCTGCCACCGAACTTCCTCAGTGACCTCACCACCTTCCTCGACGGCCTTGAGCCCGTGCTGGACGAAGTGGAAGGCCTGCTGAGCCGCAACGCCATCTTTATCGCCCGTACCCAGGGCATCGGCGTCATCACCCGCGAAGAGGCCATCTCCTACGGCTTCACCGGCCCGAACCTGCGCGGCTCCGGCGTGGAGTTCGACATGCGCAAGAACCACCCCTACCTGGGCTACGAGCAGTACGACTTCGACATCCCGGTGGGGACGAAGGGCGACTGCTACGACCGCTACCTGGTGCGCATGGAGGAGACCCGCCAGAGCATCCGCATCCTGCGCCAGCTCATCAAGAAATTCCCCGGCGGCGAGATCAACGTGGCCAACCAGAAAGGCTTCCTGCCCAAGAAGGAAAAGGTGCTCATGAAGATGGAGGAGCTCATCCACCACTTCATCATCGCCACCCAGGGCATCGACGTGCCGCCGGGCGAAATCTACTTCGGCGCCGAAAACCCGAAGGGCGAGCTGGGCTTCTACATCCACAGCAAGGGCGGCGGTGTGCCTTACCGCCTGAAGATCCGCGCCCCCAGCTTCGTGAACCTGAGCATCCTGCCCAAGGTCCTGAAAGGCCACATGATCAGCGACCTCGTCGCCATCCTGGGCTCGCTGGATTTCGTGATGGGCGAGTGCGACCGGTAAAAATTCGTCAAAGCCCGTCGGCGCTCCCTGGAATGCGCGGATCGTGCACAGGGATGAAGTGACCCGCGCTGGTGTCCCACATCACGCACTGGCAGGCTCCGAAGCCTTTCGAAATCTCCAAGCTGTGGCCTAGAGCTTCGACTTGCTTCAACGTTTCGGGGCCAAAGGCGGCTTCAATTTTGAGCGAATCCGGCGCCCACTGATGATGAAAACGGGGGGCCGCCAAGGCTTCCGTGGGGCTCATGCCCAGGTCGATGATATTGCTGATCGCCAGCAGTGTCTGCGTGATGATGGTGGGGCCGCCGGCGGCACCCACGGTGAGGAAGGGCTTGCCATCCTTGAGCACGATCGTCGGGCTCATGCTGGAGAGCGGGCGCTTACCAGCGGCCACGGCATTGGCTTCCGCACCGATGAGCTTGAAGGCATTCGGCACGCCGGGCTGCACGGAGAAATCGTCCATCTGGTCGTTCATGATCACGCCTGTGCCAGGGATGATCACCTTGGAGCCGAAGGCTGTGTTCACCGTCTGCGTCATCGCCACCCAGTTGCCTTCCGAATCGGCGGCGCTCAAGTGCGTGGTGTGCTTGCCAAACACATCGTCATGCGACTTCGGCGGGGTGCCATGCTGGGGCACCGGCGTGGCCTTTTCGGGATCGATCTTTGCCTTCAGCTCCGCCAGATAGCCGGCGTCCAGCAGACCACGCGGCACAGGCGCAAAGTCTGGATCGCCAAGCCAGTAGGCACGGTCGGCAAAGGCCAGCTTCATGGCCTCGGTGATCACGTGCACTCGTTTCACCACTGGCAGGTCCTTGATCGGGAAAGGCTCGATCATGCTGAGGATCTGCGCCACGTGGATGCCGCCGGAGCTGGGCGGCGGCATGCCGATGATCTCGCAGCCACGGTACTGGGTGCGGAGCGGCTCGCGCAATTTCGGCTCATAGCCACCGATGTCTTCAAGTGTCATGATGCCGCCGTTCGCCGCCATCCAGTCGGCAGCCCTGTGGGCAAACTCGCCCTTGTAGAACCACTCAATGCCATGCTCCGCCACCGCACGGTAGGTGGCGGCCAGATCCTTCTGCACCAGCATCTCGCCTTTCTTCCAGGGCGTGCCATCCGGCTTCAGCAGCACGGCAGAGGAGGCGGGAAAAAGCTTCAGCTTCTCCACCAGGCCGCCCAACTTGCGCTCGTACACCTCGTCGATGGGAAAGCCTTTTTCCGCGATCTCGGCGGCGGGCAGCAGCAGGTCCGCCAATTTTAGCTTGCCGTGTTTCTTCAGGGCCAGGTCGTAAGCGGCCAGAGCCCCCGGTACGCCAGATGCCAGCGGGCCAGTCTTGCTCGCTTCATCATCCAGCTTGCCGTTGATCACAAAGAGATCGCGATGCGCTTTCGTCGGCGCCATCTCCCGGCCATCGATGCAAGTGACCGAGCCATCCGCAGCCCGGATGAGGATGAAGCACCCGCCGCCGATGCCTGAGTTGTGGCCATCCACGACTCCAAGGGTCAGGGCGGTGGCGATGGCAGCATCGACCGCATTGCCCCCTTTCTTCAGGGCGTTGACACCCGCTGCCGTCGCCAGTGGCTGAACGGATGCCACGGCACCATGCTTGAAATCCCCTGCCCTGACGCCGGGCATGGCGGCAAGGAACATGCACCCGACAAACAGAACCAGCACACGGCAAGAAAAGGAGGCAGAACGCATAAACCGGAAGGAGGAATGAGAACTAACAGGGGCGGCTCTGAAAGCAGCCAACCCGCCAACATCGCCCGGAGGCTGTTATAAAATCATTCCTCGCCGGGCACCAGAACTACTGGCGACGAAAATTACGCCACGCCTGCTGGTAGGTCAGCACAATGGCCGCCATGCCGCAGATCAGCGCCAGGGCGCGCGCAGGCTCCGGCACGGGTACCGAAGGCGGCAGCACCTGCATCGCCAGCGGAACTTTCACCTCACCTGCCTTGGACTGCACTTCAGCGGGCGTTGTGCATGACGCGCTGGCAACCACGAGTGCCGCAACCAGGCACAACAGGCAGTAGAGAACAGAGCGCCAGGTCATTTGGTCCGTACGAAGCAATTTCTTTTTGAGCGAGCAGAGTTGTAGCAGAAACCCTGACTACCGGATAGATATTTAAACAAAAACTTAGAAAAAGTCGGCTCCCTGCGGCGCAAGTTCCAAAAAAGTAACCGCTCGGGCCCCGGGAGCCCACGGCTTCCAGCTTGCGGAAACAGCAACACGCGGTCCATTAGGCCCCCTTTTCCCCTATGCCTAACGGAACCCCGCCCCGCCCCATTCGCATCGGTCTTGCCGGCCTCGGCAACGTCGGCGCGGGAGTGTACAAGAACCTCCAGAAAAACGCCTCCCTCATTCAACAGCGCACCGGCGCTGAGCTGACCGTGGGCAAGGTGGTGGTGCGCAGCTTGAGCAAAGCGCGTGACGTGGAAGTGCCGGCGGACATGCTGACCACCGACTGGCGGGAGCTCATCGCGGACGAATCCCTGGCGGTGATCGTGGAATTGATCGGGGGCACCACAGAGGCCTTCGAACTCGTCAGCGCCGCGCTGAAGGCTAAAAAGATCGTCGTCACCGGCAACAAGGCCCTCCTCGCCGAACACGGTAAGGAGCTCTTCGCCCTGGCCGAGCAGTGCGGCGTGCCGATCTACTTTGAGGCGGCCGTCGCCGGGGGCATCCCCATCATCCAATCCTTGCAGGAGGGGCTGGTGGCCAATCACATCAAGTCCATCCACGGCATCATCAACGGCACCTGCAACTACATCCTCACCCGTATGTCGCAGGCTGGCCTGAGCTACGGCGACGCCTTGCAGGAGGCCCAGGACAAGGGTTTTGCCGAAGCCGATCCCTATCTCGATGTCAGCGGCTGGGACGCCGCGCACAAGGCCATCATCCTCGCCTCCCTTTCCTACGGCTTCTGGATTCCCCAGCAGGACGTGCATGTGGAAGGCATTGATGGCGTGAGCATTGAGGACATCGAGTTTGCCCGCCGCCTGGGCTACACCATCAAGCTGCTCGCCGTCATCCGCGCCGATGAAGACGGCCTCATCGAGGTGCGCACCCAGCCCTCGCTGGTGCCCAACCAGCATGTGCTGGCCTCGGTCAACGGCTCCTTCAACGCCGTGGTGGTCAATGGCGACGTGGTGGGCGAAACCCTTTTCTACGGCCGCGGCGCCGGCCAGGACCCGACCTCCAGCTCAGTGATCAGCGACTTGTGCGAAGCTGCCGCCAGCCTCACCTACGGCTTCCGCCACAGCGGCTTTGTGCCGATCGGCCTGTACGGCAAGTCCAAGCCGATCGACGACACCGTCTCCCATTACTACCTGCGCCTGCTGGTGAACGACCAGCCCGGCGTGCTCGCCCAGGTGGCCAGCGTCCTCGGTGCTCGCAACATCGGCATCTCCTCAGTGATCCAGCCCGAGGACCTGGAATCCACCAGCGGCACCACTTCCCTGGTGCTCATGATTCACGACGCCACCCTGGGCCAGATGAAGGAGGCCGTGCAGGCCATCCAGGCCCTCGATGCCGTGCGCGAGAAGCCCTCGTGTTTGAGGGTGGAGACGCTGGGGTAAGGAATCAGCCTCTATAATGATAGCGCATCTGCGCTATCAGCAATCCAGCCTCCGTCACCTTGTAAACAAGCCTGTGCTCGCTGTCGATCCGGCGGGACCAGTAGCCCTGAAAGGTGTGCTTGAGCGGTTCCGCCTTGCCGATGCCGGCGTAGGGTTCCCTCCGGATGTCCTTGATGAGCTCGTGGATGCGCCGGACGGTCTTCTTGTCATTCTCCTGCCAGTAGAGATAGTCCTCCCAGGCCTGGGGCGAGAAGACCAGGTTCATGCCTCAAGGTCGAGGTCCTTGGTCATGCCTTTGCCGTGCTCAAGTGCTTCGATGGCTTCAATAAGGCGCCTGGCGTTGGCCGGGCTGCGCATCAGATAGGCCGTCTCCTCCAGCGACTCATAGTCTTCCAACGACAGCATGACGACAGCCTGGTCGCGGTTGCGCGTGATCACCACGGGGGCATGATCCTCGCAAACGCGGTCCATGGTCGCCGCAAGATTTTCCCGGGCCGCAGTGTAGCTGATGGCTGTCATCCTGGACAGGATAACGTACAGAACAAGGCTGTCAAATCTCCCTTATTCCAGCGAATCCGCCGCCAGTGCCGCGTTGCCGATGATGCCGGCATCGTTGCTGAATTTGGCGGGCAGGATTTGCAGCTTTTCCCAGACGACGGTGCTGAGCATGGACTTCACCTTGCGCTCCAGGGGTTCAAACAGCAGCGGGCCGGCCATGGAGACGCCGCCGCCGATGACGAAGGCATCCGGGTTGAGGAGCCAGGCGATGCTGGAGAGGGCGGTGCCCAGCCAGTCAGCGATTTCACCCCAGATCTGGCGTGCCACATCATCGCCCGCCTGGGCGGCCATGGAGATGGCCTTGGGCGTGCAGTCTTCGACCTTTTTGCTGATGCCCGCCTCGGCGTAGCGTTGCACCGCGTGCTCGGCGATCTGGTTGTTGCCGATGTACTTTTCCAGCGCGCCCAGGTTGCCGTAGTGGCCGGCCACGCCGTTGCAGTCGATGCTTGTCTGGCCGATCTCACCGGCGCTGAAGCAACTGCCGCGGAACATCCGGTTGTCCAGCACCAGGCCGCCGCCAACGCCGGTGCCAAGGGTCAGCGCGATCACATTGCTGAGGCCGCGGCCCGCGCCGCAGCGCCACTCCGCATAGCACATGGCGTTGGCATCGTTTTCCACCACCACTGGCAGGCCGGTCTTTTCGGAAAGCAGCGCCTTCAGCGGGATGTGCTTCCAACCGGGCACGTTGGTCAGCTCATGCACGTAGCCACGGTCGTAATCCACCAAGCCCGGAACACCCACACCGATGGCGGCAATCGCAGGATAGGCCGCCTGGAGCTTGCTCACGCGTGCGGCCATTTCATTGATCAGGGCAGTGGGGCCGGGATGGGCGGCGGTCTGAATCGGCTCATCCGAGTGCAGGAGCTCTTCGCCACGACAGACGCCGAGCTTGACTGAGGTGCCGCCGAAATCGATGCCAATGGAGGTGATGCTGGTGTCTTGCATTGTCAGATAAGCCTGCCCGGCGTCGTGGCCGGGGCGGCCGCCAGATTTCCCACCAAACGCAGCCCGTGCAAGGTCAAATCAGCGTCCACTGCCTGGATGCCGCCCATGCCGCGCACAATCCACTCGCCATCGCCGCCTGTGGCCACCACCGCCGCGCCTTCGCCGCCAGGCAGCTCCTCACGCAAAGCTTCGAGAATGCCGCGCACCATGCCACGATAGCCAATCGCCGCACCGGCCAGGATCGCCCCTTCCGTGCTCTGGCCGATGGCCGTCTCCGGCTCGCGCAGCTCCACCTGGGGCAGCAGGGCGGTGCGCTCGTGCAGATAATCGGTCATCAAACGCAGCCCCGGAGCGATGACTCCGCCGATGTAGTGATGATCGGCGGAGAGCACGTCAAAGGTCACCGCCGTGCCGAAGTCGATCACAATGCCTGGCACCCCCGGCTTCGTATAAAGCGAGGCCAGCGCCACCGCATTCGCCAGCCGGTCTGGTCCAATGCTGGCAGGCTTGGGGTAGCGCACGCCAATGCCCAGCACGCCGTCATGCTTAAGCTCCACCATGCTAAGGCCAAAATGCTGGCGCAGCACCCCTGTCGCCGCCGGCACCACGCTGCAAGCCACGGCCCGGCCAAAGGACCAGCCGGCCAGCGTTGCCTCCAGTACGTGCGGGCTCAGTTCCTTCGTGGCCGCCTCGCGCCGGTCCAGCAGCCCATCCCGCGTGGAGAGCGCGAACTTGGTGCGGCCGTTGCCCACATCGATGAGAAGGTAGTCTGCCGTCATGCGGTCGTCGTTGGAGAAGGCTCTTCTTTCCACAGCAGCGCCAGCGACACAACCCCCAGCAGAGGTGCCAGGCCCGCGCAGGCCATGCCGAGATCGAAGCTGTGCGTGCGGTCGATGATCTCGCCGAACTTCTTGTGCAACGGCGACGTCACCAGCCAGACCCAGCAGCTCAAGAGGCCGGTAAGAAAGCCCACGTACCCCTCCGACAGCTCCTGCACAAAGCTGTAGTAACACGGGAACAACCCCAGCGCGCCCGCGCCCACCACCAGGATCACTCCCAGCAGCAAAGGGCCATGTGGCAGCCACGGAATCAGCGCCGCGGTGCACGTCAGCAGCGAGCAGAGCTGATACACCCTGCGCTTCGCATGGTGCGAGCTCAGGCCTCGGTTCTTCACCAGCCACAGCGCCAGCATTCCCGCCAGAAGGCAGCCCACGTCCGTGGCAATGAAGTACGCCGAATTGAAGCCCAGCGCCGCCGTCTCCGAATAGCCGCGCCCTTCCTGAAGAAACTTCGGCAGCCACACCCGGAACAGCGCCCAGCACGTCTGTGCCCCCACGATCAGAAATGCCACCGCAGCGCACCGCCCGCTCATCACTACGTGGGCCAGCGACTCCTTCACTGCTACCTTCGCCCTTGTCGGCAGCCCGGCAAAGTCACTGTTCCGCACCACTGCAAACCAGAGGCCGATCCACACCAGTCCCGCAACACCCACCGCCTGGAACGCATAGCGCCAGGTGCCGAGCTCCTGCGTCATCAATACCAGCATCAACGGCGGCATGACCATCGCCCCCACCGAAGCGCCGCTTTGCAGGATGCTGTTGCCCATTGCCCGCTCGCCCGGAGCCAGCACGGCGAAGGTTGTCTTCACCGCACAAGGCCAGTGCGCCGCCTCAAAGAAACCCAGGGCAATGCGGCACCACAGGAGCTGCTCGTAGTTGGTGGTCCACGCCGTCGCGATGCCTGCCATCGACCAGCCAAACAGCACCATGGGGTAGAGCCAGCGTACGCTCACCCGGTCCGCCACCACGCCAAACAACAACGATCCCGCACCAAACGCCCAGCCAAACCATTGCTCCAATTCGCCGTACTTTTCCTGCGACATCGAGAACTCCTTCGTCACCCGCACCGCCGCGTTCGCCAGCGTCTGGCGGTCCATGTAATTGATCATCGTGGCCAGCAACAGCAGGCCGCAGATCCACCATTTGCGTTCGGGGAGGCGCATCTGGGCAGTCTGGCGACGAGGAGAGGGACTGGCAAGGCAACAAAGCGCCTTCACCTGACACACGCTCCTCTTACGGCGCGGTAAACAGCACCCGCCCACTCAGCTTGGGAGAGGTGGCCACCGTTTGCGTGCCGCTGGGAACTTTGGGCAGAAGGAAGAAGCCATAACCCCTCGTGCTGCCGCTGATGGTGACCATCTGGCCGTAGAAGGGGGCGGTCCTTTTCAAGGCAGGAGTGGTGCCAGCGATGGCGAAGCTGCCGCTGAACGCACCGGTGGCGGCAGTGAGCACCGGCAGAGCAGTGCTGTTGGCTGCGGGCGTGACAACGGTGGCAGTGTTGGTCAGGCCGGTGGCCTTGGGATTGTCGATCCGCACGGCCTGGCTGAAGGTCTTCACCTCCACATCCAGGCCGCCGAAGTTAAAACCAAGGGTGGAGTTGCCATTGTTGCCCGTGGCAGCCGCCGCGCCCATGAGGCGGGCCCCGGCGGCCGGCGCAACGTAGGGGCTGCCGGCGGCGGTGACGCTCAAGGTGTTGAATCCTGACTTGTAAACCGTGTCTGTGGAAGTCGTGGCCTGGGGTGGCTTGTACCAGGTCAGTCCAGAATCGGCAACGGCATTGCCCGCGGGCGTACTCCCGGTGCTGATGGAAAGGCCGCCTACGATGCTGCCCGGAGTGCCGTAAAAGGCCTGAAACACGGGTATCAGCCCGCTGCCGTTGACCGCACTGCTGAGGGTCAGGGCGCTGCCATCGGGCAGCTTGCCCGCCAGGGTGAGGGTGCCAAGGGTGCTGACGGTGAAGGTGCAGAAACCCGTGCCCTGAGGTATTCCCGCCGTCACGCCGGGATCGAGCACAGCACTGTAAGCGCCCGCATAGGCGGTGGCTTTGTTAGTCGCGCTCCAGGGGATGTTCTCGACGGGGATCACGAGCTGGCTG
>FTCC01000327.1_pt1 | contig 12847 bp, 16 predicted proteins | sample 1639481 | NCBI WGS metagenome assembly FTCC01 (sample SAMEA3914864, study PRJEB12502) | metagenome | biome: forest; material: soil | place: USA | collected 2012-03-12 | depth 0.3 m | reverse complement strand
GGATCACGGGTGCGCCGCCAGGGATAGTCCTTGCGATGCCGGGCAAACCATTTCTCCAACGCGCTGGCAAACTCTTCGGGCGGACTGGCAGGTTCAGGATTCAAGCCCGAAGGCTAGCCTTGCCTGAGGAACCCCGCAAGCCACGCATAGAAAGCCATTGACGCCACCCGCACGCTCGACGTGATGAAGCGAACCTCCGCATGGCCGTCACCACCTACACCAAGCCCCTCACTTCCGAACAGGCAGCCAAGCTCAAAGGCGCCATCAGCGATCGTGGCTTCACCTTTGAGACCAAGCCGTACTGCTTGTTTGCCGCCACCAAGCCGGGCCTGAACGTGCTGGTGTACGAGAAAGGGCCCAAGGTTGTCGTGCAAGGCAAGCACACGGAGGATTTTGTCACCAACACGCTGGAACCCATGATCCTGGGCAAGGCGGAGCTGGGCTATGAGGAGGTGCTCAACCCTGGCATGTTCTCCCCCCACATCGGCGTGGATGAAAGCGGCAAGGGCGACTTCTTCGGCCCCCTGGTCATCGCCGGTGTCTATGTGGATGGCGACATCGCCCGTTCCCTTCAGGCCGCGGGTGTGATGGACAGCAAGAAGATCGGCAGCGACTCCCGCATCAGCGCGCTGGCCAAGGTCATCCGGGCCACGCCAGGCATTGCCATGGAAGTCATCGTCATCGGCCCGGAACGCTACAACGAGATGTACGCCTCCTTTGGCAATCTCAACCGTCTCCTCGCCTGGGGCCACGCCAAGGTGATCGAGCAGCTCCTCATCCAGCGCCCCGACTGCCCGCGCGCCCTCTCCGACCAGTTCGCCAACCCCGCCGTGCTCAAGCGCGCCTTGCAGGAACGCGGCAAGTCCATCGTGCTGGAGCAGCGCACCAAGGCGGAGAGCGATCCCGCCGTCGCCGCCGCCTCCATCCTGGCCCGGGACAAGTTTGTTTCCTGGCTGGCGGAGGCGGAGAAACGCCTCGGCTGCCAGCTTCCCAAAGGGGCCTCAGCCCAGGTCAAGGCGTGCGCCCGCGAGATGCTTGCCAGAGGCGGCGAAGCCGCGCTCCGCTCCGTGGCCAAGGCTCACTTCAAGACGTTCGCTGAAGTCACGGGCGGATTGGGAATTGAGTAGTACGAAAGAATGATGAGCATGCAGAACTGCGGCTCACCTCTCCTTCTGCACCACATAGACAAAGGCGGGCGGCACATTGCCCCACACCACCGTCGTGGTTCGCAGCCGCCCGGGCTGCTGCTCCAGCAGGCTGCGAAAATGCTGGCCGGCGGGAAGCTTGTGCAAGCCAAAGTAGGCAAAGGTGGCAAAGCAGCCGCCGGGTTTCAGCCGGCACATCACATGGTCGAGAATCTCCCGTTGCAGCGTCTCAGGAAACGCGGTCCAGGGCAGGCCGCTGACGATCGCGCAAAAGGCTTCGCCAGGCGGCAGATAGGAATCAAAGTCAAACTGCTGCGCCGCTGCGGCGGCAAATTCAAAGCCGGGAAACTGCTCCTTGAGCTTTTCCACAAAAGTGGCGTTCATCTCGATGCCAAGGTAGTTTCCAGTGTGCGGAAGGCAGTCCTTGATGACGCCTGTGAACGCCCCTGTGCCCGGCCCCAGTTCCAGCACCCTTTTCGCGTGCGGCACGTTGGCCGCCTCGACCATGCGGTGGGCCAGGGCCGTCGATGAGGGGAGAATCGCTCCCACGGTTTTCCAGTTTCGAACAAATTCCCGGGCAAAAGTGGTGGCGGACATGCTGGCGGTTTCTTAACATGATGGTCAATTGACGCGAATCATTTTCGAGTTTTGAAACGTCTATTCCGCCATGTCCCGCTGTCTGACCTCTCTCATCGTAGCCGCCACCTTGGTGACGGCGTGCAGCTCCGCCCCGCTCTGGAAGATTCAGTTGAAGGACGGCCGCGAATTCCTGTCCCGCACCCGGCCTGAGCTGCAGCGCAAGACCGGCTACTACCGGTACAAAAACCTTCAGGGCCGCGACGCCCTGCTGCAAGCGGAAGAAGTGCTGATGGTGGAGCAGCAATAGCATGGCGCGCCCGCTCGTCCTTGCCTCGACCTCGCCCCGGCGCGTGCAGCTTCTGCGCGAGGCCGGTCATGCTTTTGCCGTGGTCTCACCGGAGGTGGAAGAGGCTCATGATCCTTCCCTGGGCTGCGAGGCCCTCACCATGGAGAACGCCCGGCGCAAGGCCGTGGCGGGCTCACGTCTGGCACCGGAGGCGCTGGTCATCGGCGCGGACACCCTGGTTTACATCGACCAGTTCCCGCTCTCCAAACCAAAGGACATGGAGGAGGCCCGTGTCATGCTGCGCCGCCTTTCCGGGCGCACCCATGAAGTGTGCACCGGCGTGGCCCTGGCCTGGAATGGCGGCAATGATGCCGAGACGTTCGCTGTCATCACCCATGTCACCTTCAGGCACCTCGACGAACCCGTCATCCGAGCCTACCACGCCCTCGTACACGTGCTGGACAAGGCCGGCGGCTACGCCGCGCAGGAGCATGGCGACGTGATCATCGAACGTATGGAAGGCTCACTGAGCAACGTCATCGGCCTGCCCATGGAGGTGCTGGAAGAGCATCTCACGCGTTGGCAGCAAGCCGGTTGATCCCGCCGATGTGGCGGGACCCCGGCCGTTCAAAGGGGCTTCACGTCCTTTGAGTTCGGTGCCCTTACTTGTTCTTGAGCATCGCGGTCAGCTCACCATGGTCCAGCTTGCCGTCGGCATTCTTGTCCCACTTGGTGAAGTCGTCTTTGGAGCCCTGGAATTCACTGGCCTCGATGGTGCCGTTTTTGTTCGCGTCGTGGGCCTTGAGGTAATCATCCGCGGGATTGCTCTTCTTGGTTGGAGGAGACTTCGGAGGGGCTTTGCCGCCGCCCTTGCCCTTGGCCTCTGCGGATTGGATTCCCAGGGAAAGCGCCAGAAGCGCCACAGTGATGGTGGTGATGATCGTTTTCATGGTGCGGGATCGATGAACAGCCAGGAACGCCGAAAGTTGTTCCTGACTGCGGAGTTGGTTGCCGAAGGGCGGCAGAATCCATGGCTACGGGGCGAAAAGCGCCGCGACCGGACCCGGCCGTCTCCTTAACAACGCCTAGGCACAGGCTTCCTTATGCACCTTCGCCCCTATTCGCCCCCCATTTGAACTGGGAGGCGGCATAATGCACCACCTGAGGGACCGGTCGTTATCCCGTGGGGAGCGTTTTGCTCTGCTCGATCTCGCTGATCATTTGATGAATGTGCGGTTTCTTGAATTCCCGCGGCTTCATGATCGTCAGGCTTTGCTGGAAGGAACCCCAGTGCAGCACTTTGATGTTCACCTTGCGGGCCCCCCAGTCGTTCATGGAGGCCTTCGAAGGCGTGTAAAGGTCGATCGTCTTGGTCCCCACGAGGGCCGACCCGTAGTCGTCCACTTCGTACACGTAGGGCTGGCCTTCGATCTTGAAGGAGGTGCCCACGGGGTACACCGACCAGTCCGCAGCCGCGCTGCGAACATCCCCATACTTCAGCTTGCCACCCGCGGCATTGCCCTTGCCATACGCAATGTGGTCACTTTCCGTGTGCGTGTAAGCGGTGGTTTTGACGTCGTGGATGACTCCAGCGTGATCAATGCTGGACAACTTCCTGGATTGTTGGGAGGGGGAAGTGCTTTGACAGGCAACAGAACCCGCGCAGAGCGCGGCCAACAATATCAGGTGTAGTTTCGGCATAGGCAGTTTCGATGGTCCTAATGAAGAGAGTCCGGACTCGGACAGATACTCTTCACGGACGTTCAAATATCAGAGAGCACCCTGATCCGTAGCACAGGCTGAGAGGCTGGCACCATATATTCTCAACGGTGCTTCAAACCCAGCGGAGTCTATCGTAGCCACTAAAAAAAGCCCGCTACTTTTTACCGCCGCCATTCTTCAATGCACGTAGCGGCAGCGCCTTCTCCAGTGGACCATGGCCATCCTTGGCCTCCGCAAAATGCTGGGAGGCATAGATGCCGCTTTGCCCGCTGAAACGATAAGCGCAAAAGCAGGCGATCGCGAAGTACACGCCGTTGGAAGCGCCGAACAGCTCGATGCCCATCAGCGTACAGGCCAGCGGCGTATTGGTGGCGCCGGCAAAAATGGCGATGAAGCCAAGTGCGGCAAACAAGTCCACAGGCCCGCCCAGCACGGCGCTGAGGGCATGGCCCAGCCCGGCCCCGATGAAAAACAGCGGCGTCACCTCCCCTCCCTTGAAACCTGTGGAGAGGGTCACAATGGTGAACACCAGCTTCCACCACCACGCCCAGGGCCGAAAGGGTTCGGCGGAAAAAAAGGAGCTTATGACGGGAGCACCAGGGTCTGAAGACCAAACGCCAAGACCCAGGTAGTCGCGGGTGCCCAGCAGCATCACCAGCCCGATCACCAGCAGCCCGCCCATCGCAGGCCGCCAGATGCTGGAGGGGCACAGCCGGCGCGCCAGGGAACCCGCCATGTGCGAAAGTTCCGAGAACAGCCGGCTAGCCAGGCCAAAGATCACCGCCGCAACCAGCACCTTGAGCACCAGCCCCGCCTCCAGGTGAAACAAATGGGCCGGGGCGGCCACACCGTTGTCATAACCCAGATGATAGTGGGTGTGCCCGATGCCCCACGCGTGGCAGGTCCAGTCTCCCAAAACCGCGCTGATCAGGCAGGGCACCAGTGCCCGCGACCGCATGTGCCCCACGGCCAGCACCTCGATGGCAAACACCGTTCCGGCCAGCGGCGTGCCAAATACCGCCCCGAAACCCGCCGCAATTCCGCTCATCAACAGGAGCTTCACCTCCCCGTGGCTGAGCCGGAACCACCGGGCAATGCCGCCGGCCAGTCCTCCTCCCATCTGCACCGCCGTGCCTTCACGGCCCGCTGAGCCACCGAAGAGATGGGTGATGACGGTGGAGACCAGGATGAGCGGCGCCATGCGTAGCGGCACCCCGCCTCCCGGCTTGTGAATCTCATCAATGATGAGGTTGTTGCCCGCATCCGCCGCCTTGCCGTAAGCCTGGTACATGGCCCCCACCAGCATCCCGGCCAGCGGCAGCAGGTAGAGCAGCCAGGGATGCTCAAACCGGAGCCGCGTGGCCGCATCCAGGCTCCAAAGGAACAGCGCCACTGCCGAGCCTGCCGTCACCGACAGCACGCCCAGGGCAAAAACCCAGCGGAGCAGCGGAAAGAGGGTGCGGGAGGGCATTTTGGCGCAGGCGAAGGCATCCTGCCGGATCATATCTTCCGTAAGATGTCAACGAAAAGAGGCCAAAAAGAATAGGAAATCAACCGTATCCACCTCGTTGACAGCGCCGCAGGCTGCATCCAAGGTCGCCAATGGCCAAATCCGATACTCCATCCACTCGCAAGCCCAACGCGGCACTGATGAAACCCGTGCAGCCTGACGAAGTCCTTTCCGCCGTCGTCGGATCGACTCCGCTTCCGCGCGGTGAACTCACCAAGAAACTTTGGGACTACATCAAGAAGCACGGTCTGCAGGACTCCGCCAAGAAGACCCAGATCAACGCCGACGAGGCGCTGAAGAAGGTCTTCAACGGCAAGGGTCAGGTGACCATGTTCGAAATGACCAAGCTGGTTTCCAGCCACATCAAGTAAGTCGTTGCTCTTTCACGACGCGGAAGGCCTCAAGCAGGCCTTCCGCTTTTTTTTGCCCGCCTTCCGCCCAGGGCACGCGGCAAGGTTGGACGGCACTGCCTCGGCTCAACATCTCGATCACTTCATCGAATGAAGCCCGATGAGATTTCCCTCGGTATCGAGAACGTGGGCGATGAACCCGTAGCCTCCAATGGGTTTCTTGTCGTTCTGGATGCGTCCGCCATTTTCCGCGGCGCACTTCGCCATGGCTGCACAGTCCTCCCCAGGAAAATAAACAATCGTTCCGCCCGGGCCGGAATCCTTGCCGCTCATCTTCACCAGCGCCCCGGCGGATCCAGAACCTCCACGCACCATGGGAAATGCCCACAACTCGACCTCAGGGCTCTCCAAACGCTCGAGTTTCACGCTGAACGTCTTCTCGTAAAAGGCTTTGGCGCGGTCCATGTCCTGAACATAGATCTCGAACCAACCAACAGGGTTGTGATTGTCGCTCATGACCTGCCTTCGCTGGTCGCTCACAGTCTGGCCTTGTGAGGAAAGCGCTGGGCCGCTTCTGCGGTGGCTCCCCGCGTTCGCTGGAGGAACAAAGCCTAGCCCGCATTCGATGGCGCGGTTTCAGGCGGTTTGGGCAATACGGCGAGCATTGCGAGCACCTTGGAAACCTTGAGGCCGAGGCGGATGGCGATAACTTCTGCGGTTTTTCCCCTGGCGAACAGGGTCTGCACTTCCTTCTCCCGGGAAGTCGGGGTGGTTTTGATTGTCATGATGAAAGGGACAGCCCAGCGCCGTGGACGTTCATTCCAGCGTTCCATGCAATGCCATGAGGGACCGCATCCTATCCACTGCGGGCGCTCTCAAGGCGCCATATCCAGGGCCACCACCTGGCCGTCTGAATTGCGGCAGTACAGGGTGCCGTTTGCAAGAACCGGGGCCGTCCAGCATTTGCCTTTAAGCACCTGGGCGGTGGCCAGCGAAGTGTAAGCCTCCGGCATGGCTTTGGCGATGCTCAGCTCGCCCTGGCCGGTGAGGATGATGAGCTTGTCCTTGGCGGCCATCAATCCACCGCCCTTGGGGCTGGGGGCTTTCCACATCACCTTGCCGGTGGCCAGTTCCAGGCACTTCACCTCGGGCTTGGAGCCTTCATCGCCATCAATTCCATAGACATAACCCCCCATCAGTACCGCAGGGTTCATCCGGGTGCGCAGGTCACGGTTTTGCCAGACAACAGCAGGCTCCCCCGCCCCAGGCTTGATCAGCGCGCAGCCTTTGCTGTAGCCGGTGGAAATAAAAAGCTGGTCACCCGCGATCACAGGGTCCGCCGCATTTACCCCGTAACGCGTCACCCACTTGAAAAACCACTGCGGCTTGCCTGAGGTCACGTCGACCGCGTAGTAGCCCTTTGCGTTGGCCATCACGACCTGGGAAGCCCCGCCAGCCTTGAACGGCAGTGGAGTGGAGTAAGCGGCGGCCTGGTCGCTTGGCGAGGTCCATTTGATGGCGCCGGTGCTTTTGTCCAGCGCCGTGCCGTTTTCACCCACGTTGAGCACCAGCAGACCGCCCTGCACCAGCGGCGACCCGGCAAAGCCCCAGTCGGGTATCGTCGCCTTGGTTTCCTTGGCGATGTTCTTGCTCCACACCACCTTGCCTGTGGCGGCATCGAAGCAGAACACATCCCCCCAGCGGCCGAGGGCAAACACGCGGTCGCCGCTTACGACCGGGGTGGAGGTGGGGCCGCCCTCGAAGTACTTGTCACCCAGCTCCGCGTCATAGCTGTGTTTCCAGACTTCCTTGCCGGTTCTGGCATCGAAACAAAAGACCGAATCCTGTTCGCCGGAGTGGCCCATGGTGAACACCCGGCCTTCCGCGGCACTGAACGAACTGAAGCCCACGCCGGCCTCTGCCCGCCAGAGCACTTTCGGCCCCTGGGAAGGAAAGCGGGAGGTCACCGCCTCGCTCGATGTGCCGTTTCGTGAGGGACCCCGCCATTGCGGCCAGTCGGTAGCCCGGGCATTTGCGGCAGCAAGGGCGGCAAGAATCAAAATGTAGCGCATTCTATGACGGATAGCAGAGTCCTTCCGCTTGCCAAGCTCAAGGGCGTGATGGCATGACTTGTGCGGATTTTGCGCCCGGCGGCCGCAACTTTTTACATGACGACTCGCATCGCCTTGCCAAGTTTAAAAGCTCACATCCGGACCACAGACCACAGCCATGCCACTCGTATCAAAGGGACTTGAAGGAATCATTGCGGCAGAAACACGCATCGGGGACGTTCGCGGACAAGAGGGCGTGCTGCTCTACTGTGGCTACGACATCAATGAACTGGCCGGCAAGGCCACGTATGAAGAGGTGATCCACCTGCTGTGGCACAACCGCCTGCCCAACAAGATTGAGCTGGAAAAACTCAGCACCGCCCTGCGCGCGGAACGTGAGCTGCCCAAGGGCGTGGTCGACTACCTCAAGGCCGCGCCCAAGGACGCCCGTCCCATCGACGTGATGCGCTCCGCTGTCTCCATGCTGGGCAGCTACGACACCCATCGCCATGACCTTGACATGCCCAAGGAGCTGGCTACTGCCATCAAGCTCGTGGCCCAAATCGGCGTCATTGCCGCCTACTTCCATCGTGCCCGCCACGGCCAGGAACTCCCCCCCTGCCGCAAGGACCTGAGCGAGGCCGCCCACTTCCTTTACCTCATGACCGGCGAGGTCCCCTCCAAGGACGCCGAGAAGACCCTGGACGTCGCCTACGTTCTGCACGCCGAACACGGTTTCAACGCCTCCACCTTTACCGCCCGGGTGGTCGCCTCCACGCTCAGCGACATGTACAGCGCCATCAGCGCCGCCATCGGCGCCCTGAAAGGTCCTCTCCATGGCGGTGCCAATGAAGGCGTGATCCACATGCTGGAGGAGATCGGCAGCGTGGACAATGTGGACGCCTGGGTGGCGGACGCCCTGGCCCAGAAGAAGAAGATCATGGGCATCGGCCACCGCGTGTACAAGGTGCTAGACCCCCGCGCCCCCCACCTTCAGGCCATGGCGATCAAGCTCACCGAGCAGCTCGGCGAGCCCAAGTGGATCCAGATGAGCGAGCGCATCGCCACCATCATGCGCGAGCAGAAGGGCCTCAATGCGAACGTGGACTTCTACAGCGCCACGGTGTATCACAGCCTGGGGATTCCCACCGACCTGTTCACCCCCATCTTCGCCATCGCCCGCATGAGCGGCTGGACCGCCCACGTGCTCGAGCAATGGGCCGACAACCGCCTGTTCCGCCCGCTTAGCGAGTACGTCGGCCGCCCCTACGGCCAGAAGTTCGTGCCGATCGAGGAGCGGTAAAGGCTTTGTCCACTTGAATCCTGTCAGTCCGTTTTGGAAGACTGACAGGACGGAAAGACCGATGGGTGAACGTTCTCACGCCCTCATCCTCTGCGCCAAATCCTTCGCGAAATAGGTGAGAATCATGTCCGCCCCCGCGCGGCGGATGCCGATGAGCGATTCGTACACTACCTTTTCCTCGTCAATCCAGCCCGCGGCGGCGGCGGACTTGATCATGAGGTACTCGCCGCTCACCTGATAGGCAGCGATGGGCAGGGTGGTGCTGCCGCGCAGATGGGAGATGATGTCAAGGTAAGGCCCCGCGGGCTTCACCATCAGGATGTCCGCGCCTTCCGCCTCGTCCATCATCGCCTCGCGCAGCGCTTCGCGGGCGTTGGCCGGGTCCATTTGGTAGGTCTTCTTGTCCCCCGCCTTGGGAGCGGAATCAAGGGCGCCGCGGAAGGGGCCATAGTAGGCGCTCGCGTACTTGGCGGAGTAGCTCATGATCGAGACGTCGCAGAACTCCTCCTCGTCCAGCGCCTGGCGCAGGGCTGCCACGCGGCCGTCCATCATGTCGCTGGGGGCCACGATATCGGCTCCGGCGCGGGCATGGCAGAGGGCCTGTTCGCACAGCACGTCCACGGTTTCATCGTTTAAAATGCGGCCGTTCTCGTCGACCAGGCCGTCGTGGCCGTCGCTGTTGTAAGGATCGAGCGCCACGTCAGTGATCACCATCAGCGTGGGGTGCGCCGCCTTCAGCGCCCGGATTGCACGCGGCACCAGCCCTTCGGGATTGAAGCACTCCTCCGCCCCGCAGGTTTTGAGGTTTTCATCAATGCGCGGAAACAGCACCACCGCCGGGATGCCAAGGGCGTGGGCTTCACCAGCCTCCTTGACCAGGCCGTCCAGGCTCCAGCGCATGCAGCCGGGCATGGAGGCGATCGGCTCGTTGACCGTGCCCTCCTGAAGAAAAAGCGGCAGGATCAAATGGCCCGGACCAATCTCCGTTTCACGCACCAGGTCGCGCACGGCGGCGGACTTGCGGTTGCGACGGGGGCGGGCAGGAAGAGAAAGCGACATGGGGCATCTTGGACGCGGCAGCGCTTTCTGCCAAGTGCGGACAGCGGATGAGCCAGCAGCGGGTTTACAAATCGCGGCCATTGTGAGAGGTTGACGGCTTGTCACCGCCGCCCATTCCCGCCCCGCTCACCTCGCTTCGCGTGGACAAGTGGCTGCATCACGTGCGCATCTTCAAGACGCGCACCCTGGCCACCCAGGCATGCGACCGCTTCCATGTCAAAATCGATCATCAACCGCTGAAGCCTTCCCGGGAGCTGAAAGCAGGGGAAGTCCTGCACATTGAGCGGGGCGATCTCAAGCTGACCGTCAAGGTCATCGACTTTCCGCCCTCCCGCATCGGCGCGCCGCTGGTGAGCCGGTACTACGAAAACCTCACGCCGCCGGAGAATTACATCAAGGCTTCCGAGGCGCGACAGGAGCGTGCGCTGGTCACTCCGCGTCCGCATGACCTGCTCACGCGGCCCACGAAAAAAGACCTGCGCGATATCCGCAGGGTGATGGGCAAGGACTGACATTGCGCCAGTCCTTGCACAAGAGGCTGCCCCTTAGTAGGTGGCCCGCTGGATGCCGTTGCCGACGTCCTGGATGTCACGACCCGCACCACGCATGGTGTGGCAACTGGTTCCGAGGGCAACGATGGCAGCGAACGCGATAAGCGTGACGATTTTGGTGATGGTCTTCATAGGTGCGGTTGTTGGACTTCGACCGAACCCCACATGGGTCCGCACCGGCAGGCTAGCGGGCTCCCGAAACGGATGGAAGGCCGAACAGCTTGGCTTTAGCGGATTTTTGCGGCGGCAGGTCGTTCGCTCTTGATTCGCCCCGCGCCAGCAAACTGGCCGGATGCAATTGCCTGGGTTCTGCCAGACCCGGCATCCCAGCGCTTTTTGAAAGGCTCCTGAGCGGTGTTCCACTTACGTTTGCGCTCCAAATTGGTGATGTACTCCAATGCAGTCATGTCCTAATATACGCCTGCAATATTACGGAGGTCCATGAGTTTTTAACCTAGAATGAAAAAAACTTGAAACGCGCACCCCTCTTCCGGTTACACCGGTCCGCCCCGTGGCTTGGAAACGGCCGCTACTTGCGGGATTCACCCAGGGCGCTGAGTCCCAGGGCCAGCGCACCGCAGATGCCTGAGCGGTCCCCAAGGCCGGGTGCCACGATGTAGTCGTTGATGTTGTAGATGATCTTCTGCGAGCTGATGTAGCCGTTCAGGAGACGCACGACATGCGAGCGCACGGACTGCAGGATGCCCTTCTGCTTCATTACCCCGCCACCTAGTATGACCCGCTTCGGGGATACCGTGAGAATCACGTTGATCAGGCCGTGGGCCAGCGTTTCCGCCACTTCTTCAAGCGCCGGGTGGTCGGGTGGCATGTCCTCGCCCTTGATGCCCCAGCGGGCCGCAATGGCGGGGCCGCAGACAAAGCCTTCCAGGCAGCTTTTGTGAAACGGGCACTGGCAGTCAGGCACAATCACACCCGGCGTCCTGGGAGCCGGGATGGAAAGATGGCCGATTTCCGGATGCAGCAGGCCGTGCAGCGGCCGCTGGCCCACGATCACGCCGCCACCCACTCCGGTGCCAATCGTGAGGTACACCAGCGGATCACAGTCCTGGCCGGCGCCCCAGATCATCTCACCGATCGCCGCCGCGTTGACATCCGTGTCAAACCCCACCGGCACCTGGAAACGGCTGTGCAGAGGCTGCACCACATCCGTGTACTGCCAGCCTGGCTTCGGCGTGGTGGTGATGAAACCATAGGTTCCACTGGTCGGGTCCAGGTCAATCGGCCCAAAGGAGCCAATCCCAATGGCATGGATGGGGCCGAACTTGCGGCACGAGGCAGCGATGAACTGGATGGTTTCCCGCAGCGTGTGGGCCGGGTCGGCCGTTTCGATCCGGCTGACGGCCTTGATGTCCTCCGGCCCCGTACCCACGGCCACGACGAACTTGGTGCCACCGGCTTCAATGGCGGCGATGAGAGGGGCCTGAGGGTCCATGCGCGTAAGGGAGGGAAGTTATCGAGGCGAGTTCTTCAGTCCCAGGCTCGCGTAGATTTCGCGTGTGGCGTGCGACTTGTTGAGAGTATAGAAATGAATGCCGTCCACACCGTTATCCAGCAGTTCGGCGCACTGCTCCGTGGCGTAATGAATGCCCACGCGCTGCACGGCGGCCTCGTCGTTGCCGCAGCGGGCCAGGGCGCGCAGAAGTTTGGCCGGGTAGTGCGAGCCGCCCGACAGCTCCGCCATCCGCTTCATGCCGGAAAGGGAAGTCAGCGGCATGATGCCGGCGATGATCGGCACGTTGATGCCGGCGATGTGGCAGCGCGCGCGGAAGTCCAGGAAGTCGTGGTTGTCGAAGAAAAGCTGGGTGCAGATGTAGTCCGCGCCGGAGTCCACCTTCGCTTTGAGATGATCCATCTCCAGAAGCCGGTTGGCCGCGGCGGGATGGCCCTCTGGAAAACCCGCCACACCGATGCCGAAGCCCCGCGGATCAGGATGCGCACCGCTGGCATTGAACTTCTTGATGAACGCCACCAGGTCCGCCGCGTGTTGAAAAGCGTCGTCTTCGCGCCGGTAACTGGCCAGGTTCTTCGGCGGATCGCCGCCCAGCGCCAGGATGTTGCCCACCCCCGCTTTCGCGTAGCGCTCCAGGATCGCCTGGATGTCCGCCTCGCTGTGGCACACGCACGTCAGGTGCGGCACCGTCTGGATGCCCGTCTCCTGCTTGATGCGCACCACCAGTTCATGAGTCATCTCCCGGGTGCCACCGCCCGCACCATAGGTCACGCTGACGAAATCCGGCTTGTAGGCGGAAAGCTCCTTCACCGCCTCCAGC
>FTCC01000371.1_pt1 | contig 13034 bp, 9 predicted proteins | sample 1639481 | NCBI WGS metagenome assembly FTCC01 (sample SAMEA3914864, study PRJEB12502) | metagenome | biome: forest; material: soil | place: USA | collected 2012-03-12 | depth 0.3 m | reverse complement strand
GTCAATGGCCCCAGCGCTGTCTCCACATGCAGGCAGCTCAGCCGGCCACTCGCCTGCCAGCCGGGCGGGTAGAGCAGGTCGCCAGTGATGCTCGTGGGCTTGGGGCCGACGATGTAGCCGGTCTTCACCAGCGTGAAGCGCAACGTGCCATCGTCCAGGCGCTCCACCTGCTGTGGCTTGTCGCTGTCCACCAGCCCGTCTTCGGTGAAGAACACGATGCTTTTCGCGGCTTCGTCGCTGATGCTGCTGGCACCTTGTTTGGGCTTGAGGGTGAGCACGATCTTGTCGTCGCCTTCAGCAGCGATGGCCGCCCAGGTGCTGCTAAGCTTGGGACGGCGGTCGAGTTCCGCATGGATCTTGGGTGACCAGCGGGCATCCGCCACCGGCTGCGGCGTGGTTTTCACGGGCAGCGTCAGGCTCAAGTCTTGAAAGCCCGGGTGGCATTCCCGGTTGCAGCACATGTAGGCTGCCTGGCCGCCGAGGATCACTGTGCCTTCGGCTAGGTTCACCGGCGGAGTGATCTTGACGGGCAGCACCACGTCGCGTTCATAACCCTGGGCCTTGATTTGAAACATCTGCACACTTTCCGGCTCCGGCCAGGTGATGGGCTCGGCCTTAAAGCCCGCGGGCAGGTTCTTCCACTTCATGCTGGTGGGCACGCCCACCACGCCAGGAAATTTCCAGTACGAATGCCAGCCTTTGCCGTGATGCAGCGCCAGGCCTACATAGAAAGGCTGGCCGGGCTGAATGCTGGTCACCTCGCTCACTAGCTTTAGCGTCAGCGGTGCCTCCTCCTCTTCAGCCGATGCGAAGGCAGCGCCAGTCACGAGGGCGGCAAGCAGGAGAAGGTGATGGCAAGGGCGGGGCATGGCAATGAATACGCCACGGTGGCCGGTTTTTGCCAGGGAAAAGGTCCAGAGGCCTGCGCTTGCGGCTTGCCACGACGGGGGCGGCACGCGTAGATGGTTGGCCGCCACTGATCATGAAGTTCCTCCGTCGCTTTCTTTCTGGTTACCGTCTGCCTTTTGCCCGCTTCGAACAGGAAGAGGGAGGCGGCTACGGCCCTTCCGCCGGCCCGGGATGCCTGAACACGCTGCTGGGCAATCCGCGCATCCTCATCGCGCTGCTGGTGATTGGCGCGGGCCTGTTCAAGTACTTCACCGGCACCACGACCTCCAAGAATGAATTCACCGGCCGTGAGCAGCGGGTGGCCAATGTGACGCCCGAGGGAGAGATTCGCATGGGGCTCGCCTCCGCGCCGGAAATGATCCGGCAGTTCGGTGGTGAAGTGGCGGATCCCAGGTCCACGGCTCTGGTGAACCGGGTGGGCCAGCGCATCGTTGCCTCCACCGCGGTGCGTAACACACCCTACCGTTTCCAGTTCCACCTCTTGCGCGATGACCAGACGATCAACGCCTTTGCCCTGCCCGGCGGCCAGGTGTTCATCACTTCCGCCCTCTTGAAGCTGCTCAAAAATGAAGACCAGCTCGCCGGTGTGCTCGGCCACGAGATCGGCCACGTGGTGGGCCGCCATTCCATCCAGCAGATGGCGAAGACTGACCTGCTCAACAGCATGGCCGAAGGCATCGGCATGGCCACCTCCAACGGCCACGATCAGAGCTCCATGCAGATGGCCCAGTATGTCAGCCGTCTGGTGAACCTGAAATACGGCCGCAACGACGAGCTCGAAGCGGACGCCCTGGGAGTACGTTTTCTCATCGAATGCGGCTACGACCCGGAAAACATGATCGGCGTGATGGAGATCCTCAAAAAAGCGAGCCAGACGCGGCAGCCCGAGATGCTGAGCACCCATCCTGATCCCGGGAACCGCATTGAGCATATCCGGGCAGAGATCGCGAAGTACAAGAAGTGAAGTGAAAAGTGTTAAGTATTAAGTCAGTGCAACCTGAGCTCTTCAAAGCACTTGGGGCACTCTGCTGTCCAGCCTAGCGGATCGACAAGTGAGTAGAGTTCGTCCTCCAAATCGTCCGCCTTCTTCGACTGACCTTTATCACCGGAATTATAGAGACGATCCATTTCATTCAAGCATTCTTGAATCCGAGGCCGGTGGCGGTTTATCAAACTGAGGCAGGCGTCGCACACCCATCCGCACAAGAAGCAGTTATCAAGATTGACGAAATTCGTGTTTCCGAGCGGCCGTGCCGCCTGAACGCACTCCCCAATGTGCCGGCAGACATGCGTAATGCCGTTGCTGCCATGGGTTTCGCATTGAATGATAGTCACCGGGAGTGATGGATTTTATCAGTCAAGCGATGATGCATCAAGCCAAGGCAGCGGCTCCTGCTACGACCTCAACATCCCCATAAAGCCGCGCGGCAGATGCACACCTGCCACGGCAAGGCCGATCATGGCCAGGCTGGCGCGGGGGCGATAGGCGATGTAGCGGCCCTGCCAGTCGGGATGGTACTTGCGCTTGAAGTCGAAGAGTGACTTGTAGCCGTAGAGCTGGTTGAAGTTGTCGAAGAGGAACTTCACCGCGCGTTCACCGCGGTTTTCCAGGCCTTCCTCGGCCTTCACGTTGGCGAGCGGGGCGTTGCCCAGGCTGACTTCTTCCACGCCCTGGGCCTTGAAGTGGTCAATCGCTTCCACGATGAGGAAGTCCATCACGTCCCTCGCTTCGGCACGGCCGCGCATGAGGTCGAGGCAGTAGCCTTTGCCTTGATCATAAGGGAACCAGGTGGCGAAAGTCTCAATGCGGCCCTCGGGATTGCGTATGATGGCCACGCCGTGTTCGCGAATGAGATCGATGCTGAAGGCACCAAGGTCGAAGGTCATTTCGCCGCCATTTTTGCTGTCCAGCCACGCCTTGGAAAGGAGTTCGAGCTGGGCTTCCAGGCCGTGGTCGGGATGCGGCTTGGCATCGTACCACTGGAACTGCAGGCCGCCCTTGCGCGCCTTGTTGCGGGCGGTGCGCAGGTTCTGGAACTTGCCGCCTTCGAGCTTGAACTCGTTCACCGGCAGGCGCGCATCCTCGCCCACCTTGAAGGTGAGCAGGCCGGCGTCTTCGTAGTGCTTGCGGTTGGAGACGTGGCTGCAATAGAACAGCGGCTCCCAGTCCTGCTGCACGCAGAAGTGCACGAATTCGCTGATCGCTTCGGCACGCTTGTCCTCCGGGCAGATGGGATCGGCCAGCACGACGGCAAAATTTCGCCACAGGGCATAGGCCACCACGCCGGAGCCATCTTGGGTGAAGTAATAGCTCTTGTCCGGCAGCAGGGCAAAGCTGTCCATGGGATCGCTGCCGTGCTTGTTAATGAGGTCTTTGACCCGCGCCAGCTCTTCGGGCGTGGTCTCCTTGGAGCGGTCCACCACCGGACGCAGCAGAAGGACGAGCACGGCCAGGCCGCTGAGCAGGCCGCCTACGCGCAGGGTTCGCAGGAAGTTGCGGGCGTAGCGGCTGCCCTGGTGGTCGAGGTCCGATTTTTGGGCGATGGCCCCCATGATGGCGCCTTCGGCGCATTCCGTCCAGGTGAGGCCGTCGCCATACATGTGCCGCTGGCTGAGCTGGTGCAGGCTGAGGAAGCCGTACAGGAACAGCAGGCCCAGCAGCGCCAGGCCCACCTTCCAGGCAAGGCCGAGCGATGGCGCGTCCGACCTGGCAATGAACTGCTTGCGCCAGCGGATCAGCGGGATGAGCAGGATCACGGCGGCCAGAGAGTGATGCCAGTCAAAAGCGCGGGCCAGATGCAGCACCACGGAGATTGCCAGCAGGGTGACGGTGAGCAGCCAGGCCATGTGCTTGTGGCGGCGCAGGCCCCGGGCCAGAGCGACAAAGGCGAGGCCGGAGAGCAGCAGGAGCATGCGGCTCTTTTCGCTTACCCCCAGCGGCAGCCACAGTTCCATCGAGGCGAGCACGCCCGGGGGCTTCTCGAACATCGCCTCCAGTAAATTGATCACGCCCATGAGCAGCACCGCCCAGGCCAGGACGCGGATGGAGTGCTTGCGCGAGAAAAGGAAGAACAGTGACAGGCCGATGGTGATGAGGGCGATGGGCCACCAGATGGAGAGGCCAAAAGGCAGGCCGGAATCCTCACTGGGTGCGCTGGCACCGTCATCGCCCAGCACCCAGTCCATGCCACGCAGCAGGCGCTCCTGAAAGGTGGGGGCCGGGCCGTCGAACCCGTGATTCGCCCCGGGGACAAGGTAGAGCATGTGCGGCGTCTTGAGCGTGCGTATCCAGGCCGTGCTGGCCATGAAATCCGTGGTGCCATGGAACTGGGCCACACGCAGCGCGGCCACCTCCTTGGTAAACTGCGCCAGGGCATACGTGCCAGGGCCGGTGGGCGTCATGCCCAGCTCGTCGGACTTGCGCAGGCCCCAGCGGCCGCGGCTGTCGGCGCTCAGCATCAGCAGGCCTTTCAGTTCCTTGGGGTGGCCCTTCCACGCGGCGGCGGCCACGCACTGCACCGCGCCCATGCTCCAGCCGCCATAGATCAGCGGCAGGTCTGTGCGCTTGCATTCCTTCGCCGCGGCTGCGGCCACGGCGGCCATGTCCTTGCCCAGCATCTCCTGGCTGAAGTCGGTTTCTGAATAATCGCGCAGGTTCACCCCGGCGCAGATCACGCCCGTCTCGCTCAGCCACTGGCAAACGACGTCCTCCCAGTCGCTCCAACCGCCATCGCCGGAGCCGAAGACCAGAATGGCCCGGGGCTGCTCGGTCTGCGAGGGGTAGTACTTGAACTTCGCCTTGCCGCGTACAAAGGCCACTTCGACATCCTTCACCTCCAGGTCATTGCCGACCGTGGGGTCCGCTGTCTGCCCTTGGCAAAAGGCTGTGCCCAAGGCTAGGATCAGCAGCAGTGGCAGGGCGCGAAAGAGGGAGGGGAGCAAACGCATTGGGGGGTAAGCCTGGAGTCAAAAAATCAGTGTCGCCTCGTGCCGGAATTGTCTTCAACCATCTTGCGAACCGCCTGATGAGCCTTGGATGGCCGTCGCAAAAGGAATGATGAACAAATTAGCACGGGCCGTCAATCAGTCCGTCTTGGGTAACGAAATTTTGAGTCTTTCGGGAGGTGGCGGTGTTTGCAGGAGCTGCGGCCATGGACTGCATGGACGATATGGACCAAAACACTTCTGGCTCCCGCACTTATGAAACTCCCCACCCTGTGCCTGCTCCTCACCGCCACTGTCCTTCACGCCGCCGAGCCGGCCTTCGAGAAGGAGGCTGTGACCCTGTGGAGTGATGGCACGCGGATGGCCGGCGACCTGTACCTGCCCGCGCATCGCGAGCCGGGCCAAAAGCTCCCCGGCATCGTGTTCTGCTCCGGCACCGGCGGCATCAAGAAGACGGTGCCCGTGCGCTATGGGCAGCTGTGGGCCGCGCAAGGTTTTGCCGTGCTGGCCTTTGACTACCGGGGCTGGGGCGAGAGCGATGCCAGACTGATGCTGCCCGAACCCATGCCCAAGCCAGATGCCGAGGGCTTCGTGACAGTCAAAGCCCGGCCGGTGCGCTGGCAGCTCGACTTTGCCGACCAGACCTGGGACATCCGCTGCGCCATCAGCTTTCTGACCGCCGAGCCGGGCATCGATCCGCAGCGCATCGGCATCATCGGCACCAGCTATGGCGGCGGCCTGGTGGCCTGGGTGGCGGGGCACGATCCACGGGTGAAATGCGCCGCCGTGCAGGTGCCCGGCATGGGCGGCGGCCGGGGCCCGGCAGCGACGAAGTACGCCTACGATTTGATGGGCCGGCAGGCGCGCGGTGAGACGGAACCGGTGCCGTTCGAAACTGGCAAGCTGGGCGGCAATATGGCCGCTTATGACTTCATGCGTGCCAATCCCGCCAAGGGCATCGGCTACGATGTCTTTGAAGCGGCCGCGCGCATCACCGCGCCCTTCCTCATCATTGTGGCCGAGAACGAGGAGCTCATGAAGAACGAAGAGAACGGCCACAGGGTCTTCAACCTGCTGCAGCAGCGCCACGTTGATTCGGAATATCACATCCTTCCTGGCATCACGCATTACGGAGTGTACAAGGAGGCCTTCGCAGCCGCCGAGCAGCTTGAGCTCGGCTGGTTCAAGAAGCACCTCCAGCCCGCCCCGTGAACAAGCAAGACCTTCTCCAGCAGATCACCGCCGCCCTGCGCGCCGAACTCGACACCTGTCTCAACGCCGCCCGCGCCTCCTCTGCGGCCGCGACTGATCCCGACAGCAAGGCGGAGAACAAGTACGACACACGCAGCCTGGAAGCCTCCTACCTCGCCCGCGGCCAGGCTTTTCGCGTGACAGAGCTTCAGGAAGCGCTGCATGCCTTTGAAACTCTTTCCCCGCGCCGCTTCGAGCCTGGCGATGCCATCGGCCTGGGTGCATTGGTGATCTTGCAAGGCGGCGATGGCGAGAGCTTTTACCTCCTCGGTCCCGCCGCTGGCGGCACGGAGGTGAACTGCGAAGGCACGGAGGTGCTGGTCATCACGCCCGCCTCACCGCTGGGGCAGAACCTCATGGGGCGCAGGGTGGGGGACAAGGCACGGCTGCCCGGCGGCGAGATGAAAGTGACGGCGGTGCGGTGACCGGCGCGTGCAGGCCCAGGGTCACGATCCTGCGCCCGTCACCACCGCTGTCTCCTTCTTGGCCACCTCGCCGGGATAGAACATCTGCACCGCCAGCCGCATCTCCGTGCTCTGGTGCGAGATCTTGTAGATCGCATCCTCCTGGTGGTGAGTCTTCGCCAGCAGGTGATAGGCGCCCAGGGTTTCAAAGCCGGCGTTCAGCGCACTGATCATCGGCAGGTAGCCTGTGCCATCCGCGCGGATGTTTTCCACCATGCCCCAGGGCGTCAGGTAGCCGGCCTTTTCCATGTGGTGCAGCAGCGCGTACACCGCCTGCGGGTTCTCTTCCAGCGCGCCGGACATCAGGATGTAGTGCGGGTCCACCAGCTTCTGCGCGTCCAGGTCCACACCCTCCACTTCATACGTGGTGCCGTAGGCCCCCTCGGCCGCGCTCAGCCCGTACAGGCCGAACTGCGCCGCCATGCCTGCCGGCATCTTGCCTGGGAAGTAGCCCTTCTGCTCTGCCAGCAGGTGATGCCGCGCTTCCTTCCAGTTCACCTTGCTCACCGCGTCCGGCACTGCCGAATCAAAGTCCGGGTAGAAAAGGCTCTGCACTTCCGCAATGAAGCCCGTGCCCTGCCATGGATGGCCGCTGGATTGCATGACGGCGGGCACCGAGGCCGCGCCCGCCAGCTTGGCCATCAGCATCACCAGAGCCGTTTCGCCGCCCCAGTCGCGCCAGCCAAAACGCAGCATGGTACGACCGTCGTCCTTCATCCCATGGCTGATCGCGCCGTCGGGCAGCAGCAGCCCCGCGATGTCCACCCGCTTCAGGGCCTCCTGAACCGACTTGGTCACACCATTGTCGTCCAACATCTGCGCCGCCATGAAAATCGATTGATAATAGATGGCCGTGTCGATGGTGCTGAACTCGGTGCCCGGGTGAATCACCGGCTTGCCGTCAATGAACTTCACAAAATGAGGCAAGAGCCCGCGTGCCGTAGGGATCGCTGCCACGCTGTTCCAGATCTTCTCCAGCACCTGCCGTGCATCACCGGGGCTCACCATTCCCACATCCGGCTGGCTCATCACCGCCGTCGCCAGTGCGAAGATGCCTGTCGCCGGGATGCTGTTGAAGTCCCCGCTGCGGATGTGCGCACGGTCCTTCAAAAAGCCTAGCTCTGGCGAGTAGCAGCGAGCCATCTTGGCGTACGAACTCAGCAGCACGTACTGGTCAAAACTCAGCTCCGGCAGCCGCACGCCCATTTTCAGGTCTGTGAGGCACAGCTTGGAGCCAGGCTCCGCCGTCCAGTTCAGGAATTTCGCCTCTTTGAGTTCCCGGGCCGGCACCAGGGCGGTCAGCGGTCGAGGCAGGTCGCTGCTCACCGCAAACTCATGTGCCCACAGCGTTTCTTGCCGGATGGATTTGACCTCCAGCTTCAGCAGCCCGTGGCCGCTCGCTGTCACCATCACCTGCTCCACGCTTGGCTGCATGGCCTCGCGGATCAGCGAAGGGTAGCAGCGTGCAAAGTCCAGCACCTCCCGCGGTTCCACCGCCAGCCCCGCCAGCGAGTGCCACATGCCCGCCCACTGGTCACCGTTCTCCAGCGACAGGCAGATGTGCCCGTGCTCCCACACGATCCCGCCTTCGGCCGGGCCGTGGAAGCCAAAATCCGTGCCCACATGCGTGTACGAGACGAAAGGATTGATGCGATGAATCCCGCCCGCATCCGTGGAGAGCGGCATGGCGCCCACGGGCGCGCGCATTTCATAATCCAGCACCGGCTGCCACACCAGCCGCCCCTGTCCTTCCGCCCGCAGCGCGGCGGTCGAAACGATCAATAGGAGGACTGGAAGCACTCGGTTCATGACTACATGAGGAAAATAATACCACAATTTCTGAGAATTTATTACCTTATTATTTACTTTCTGTAATTTTCTGGTCAAATTCATCGCACTTTAGCTAGATGAGACATCCGCTGTAGCGGATACGCTCAATGGAGAATACAATGTAAACGCATGTCTTTTTTGGACGCCGACCCCGAACTCTCCAAGCGGATGGAGCAGCTGGGCCTCCGGGAGGAGGACTTCGAGGAAAGCTTTGTACGTGGGACGGGTCCAGGCGGACAAAAAATCAATAAAACTTCATCCACCGTGCAGATTAAACATCTGCCCACCGGAATTGAGATTCGCTGCCAGCGCGAGCGACAGCAGGCTGCCAACCGAATTTGGGCCCGCTACGAGCTGTGCGAAAAGATCGAAGAACTGCGCCAGGCTGAAAAACTGGAGAAGCAGAACGCCAAGGAAAAAAAGCGCCGCCAGAATCGCAAACGCCCACGTGGAGTAAAGGAAAAAATCCTCAAGGGCAAGCATCAACGATCCGACCTCAAGAAGCAGCGTGGCCGCGTGCGCTCCGAGTAGAGGCACCGCCCTTTGACACTCGAAATAAGCCAAAGTTCAGCGGAAAAATATTGAGTTATTATGATAATTATGGTTTCTTTGGTCGTAGCTTAACCTTTTGCCCCCCACAGCTTCTTATGATTGCTCTCCGCTCTTCCTTGCCTGCCTCCGCCAGCCCCTCAAGTGCTGCTCCGGTGAACCTTCATGCCAGGCTCGCAGCCGCCACGGAAGCCCTCCTGAAGACCAAGGAACAGGTGGTGGAGGCCCTCGACCATCACCTGGCCGAGCTGGACAGCCTGCGCCGCTCCCTGGGTAATGCCGACAAGCCCTTGCTTTCCATGGTGCCGGCCGCCATTCCCACCGTTCCGGCCCCGCTGCCGCCCCAGCCTGAGATTGCCGCCACCGGCTCCACCACTCTGCTGCAGCCGCCGCCCATGACCCAGGTGCTCTGGCCCACCAAGAATGAGGCGCCCCCAATGGCACCTTCACGTGGCCCGCTTCCCGCCAGCAGCCCCTTCGGCACGGCGCCCATCGCATCACCCCTCGCAGCCTTCCCCGCCACCCAGCCTGCTGTCGCTCGCGACATGGCTGTTGATCCCAATCTTGAAAAGGCCACCCTGGAGGAGCTCAATGCCGCCCTTGCCTACGCCTTCAACCATGTGGCCAAAGCCCGGGCGCCCGGGGCAGGGGAGACCGCCGCCGCCCCGCTGAACGGCCACTGGTCTCGCCAGCCTGGCCAGGCTTGATAGGGAGGCCGCAGTTTTTGTATTTCGCAGGGGCGCAGAGCGTCCGTCAGGTCCATGGTGGAAGCCTGTTCCGCCATGATTGAACTCGACAACCTGTCCATGCACTACGGCGGCCTGAAGGCGCTTCAGGGGCTGAACCTGCACATTCCCCAGGGTGAGTTCTTTGCGCTGCTGGGCCCCAATGGCGCTGGCAAGACCACCACCATCAAGCTGCTCACCGGCCTGATGCAGCCCACCACTGGTGCTGTGCGCATCTGCGGCCACGACATCTTCGCCACCCCGCTGGCCGCCAAGGCCGTGCTTGGCTACGTCCCTGACGTGGCCGTCTTCTACGAGAAGCTGTCGCCGCATGAATTCATGCACTTCATCGGCGACCTCTATGAAATGGAGCCTGCACGCATTCGCGCTGCCACGGCAGATCTCTTCACCCAGTTCGACCTGCACCCCCACGCCGGCCAGCGCATCGAAAACCTCAGCCACGGCACCCGCCAGCGCCTCGCCATCGCCTCCACCCTGTTGCACGAGCCGCGTGTCTTCGTCATCGACGAACCGATGATCGGCCTCGACCCCGTCCACGCCCGCACCGTCAAGACCGAGCTCAAGGCCCGCAGCCGCGCCGGCATGACGATCCTCATGTCCACCCACCTGCTCAACGTCGCCGAAGAGCTCGCCGACCGCATCGGCATCCTCCACCAAGGCCGCCTCATCGCCCTCGGCACCGTGGATGAAATCAAGAGCCGCTTCGAGCGTGAAGGCGCGAAGCTTGAGGAAATCTTTTTGCAGATGGTGGAGGGGGCATAGGCTTCGCAACCTCCAACGGAAGAGAATAATACTCGGCACTTCCCAGGAGACTGGGCGTTTGCCTTCCCCCCGGGGACTTTGAATCAGCCTCGCCAGCCGGGTTTGAGAGCAATGGGCGGCACGGAAATGGCAGCAAGGACACGCTCCACTCTTTTCGCGATATCCTCGTTGAGGTCGATCGTCAGAATTGAGGGATGATGGATCGAGACATATTGCAGAAACGCCCAGTAGCGCTCCACGGGGTCGTCAGGTGAAGCGTTTTGAATGGCCTTGATAACGTTTCCAAACTCTTCAAGAGTTTCTTCGGAGTACTGGTGATCGCTAAAGGTGATGTCCAGATCAACATCGCCCGACGGACCTGCATTGCAGGCTGGACAGGGACAAAGAGCTCCGAACTTCAGGTCACCACAATTGAGACAGAGTGCCATCGTCATACGATGCAAACCCTAGCAAGCACTGCTGTTTTGTAAATGGGTGCTAGTATTAAGAGTGTATATGATGGGAGCAGCCTTTGCTGCCTCGCGGCTTCGGCTGCCCTGGTAAGGCGCTCTAGTGCGGCGTGATCGTGACCTGGCCGCTGGTCTCGGGCGAGGTGGCCACATTCGCGGGCGGTCCGGCAATGGCGGGCAGGAGGAAGTAGCCGGTGCCGAGGTTTTGCGTGCCTTGCAGGAACACGCCGTTGAAGGCCACCACACGGGCAACCTGAGGCAGGGCGGCATTGAAGGGGTTGGTGTCCTTCAGCGTCATGCTGCCGGTGAAGGTGCCGGTGCTGGCGTTGATCGAGGTCACCCGGATGTTGGCCAGATTGCCGGAGGTGATGGCTGGCAGGGTGGCCACGTTCGTGGTGCTGATGGTCATGGACTGAGTCAAACTCGCCGTCATTCCCACCGCGCCAATGCCGCCATCCACAAAGGCGATGGTGGCACCGCCGCTGGGCAGGGAGACACCGGGAAGCACGGCGCTGCCCACCGGTGGCACGTACAGGGAGCCGACGACACTAAGGCCGGGCGCCGCAGTGCCGAAGCCCGCCGCATAGGCACGCACGCTGGCGGGCTGCGCGGCCTTGCTCCAGGTGACGGCGGTGCCTAACACATGAGTGGCGGCAACGATGGCAGGCACGCCCTGAAGCGAGCCCGTGCCGCTGTACAGCGAGGCAAACAGCGGCACTTCGCCGTTCAGGCCAAGGGCGGTGGTGCCGGGCACGAGCACCGTGCCGTCGGCAAGCTGGCCGCTCCAGGTCACCACGCCGGTGGTGCCGACGCTGAGGGTGAGGAAGCCATCACCCTGGGGCAGGGTGGTGGAGTTGCTGAGCGGCTGCAGCGCGGCCGTGTATTTGCCGGCGTAGGCGGTGGCGGCCAGGTGCCCGGGCAGGCTCCATACATTCTGCGCGCCCGAAAGCGTCACCTTGCTGGTGGTGGTGCCCACCGTGAGCGTGCCATTGACACGGTTGTCGCTGGGGGCGTTCATGTTCACCACCAGCACCAGCGGGTCGAGGCCGGCACGTGGGAAGGTAACCGTGAGCCGCGCGTGCAAAGGATCGGGCAGGGCGGGGTAGGGGGCGGTGTTCAGCCGGCCGGTGATCTTGTAGCTGGCCGCGCCATTGATGAGCGTGCCGGTCACCGGACCGTTGGCAGCCACGGTGAACGTGAGCAGGCCGCCCAGGTTGCCATTCACCACTGTCTGACGAGGAATGGGGACGGTATAGCCGCCCACGAGGCTGGCGGGAAAAGCCTGCACGTTCATGTTAAACGTGATGGTGTTGGACGTGCCCTTGATGTTCTTCGCCACGATGGTGACGGTCTTGCCCGTGACCGGTGTGGTGGGCATGCCGGTGATGTGGCCGGTGACATTGGAAAGCGTGAGGCCGGGCGGCAGGCCGGTGGCGGTATAGGTCACCGGCGCGTTCTGGGTGTGGCTGGCCATGTCCAGATCATAAGCGGCGCTGATGGCCGCATCGGGAACGGTGGGAACCGTGAGTACCGGCGCAGCGGCAATGCCGGCCTGGGAGACGGGGATGCTCTTGCCGCTGATGTAAACAGTGCCCGTGCGGGTGGTGGCAGTGGGGTTGGGCGCAAAGGTGAAAAGCACGGACCTGTCGGTGGGCAGCACCGGCGCAAACGTCACCCAAGGCAGCTTGTTGGTCACCGAGACAGGGGCCGTGGACGTGAAGGGGCACACCACCACCGCACCCTGGGCCGGGGCGCTCATGGACAGCGGCACGGAAAGCGATGACAGCGTGAGGGTAACGGTCGCCGTATTGCTATGGCCGCCGAAGGCATCGGCGGCGATGTAGGTGAAGCTCACGCCACCGGCATAAGTGGCAGAGGGGGTGAAGACCAGGTCGGTGCCGACCTTGGCCACCTTGCCCGCCGAGGCTGGCGGCTGGGTGAAGGAGAAGATGCTCAGCGCGTCCATGTCCGCATCGGTGTCATTGGCGAGCACATGGATCGTCACTTTGGAGGAGGGCAGTGCGGAGACCGTTTCATTGACCGCCACCGGCGCATGGTTCGCTGTGGTGAAGGTGAGGTTGGCCCCCATGGCGGAGCCGAGGTAGCCGGCGGCGCGCACGCGGAAGTTG
>FTCC01000637.1_pt1 | contig 13074 bp, 5 predicted proteins | sample 1639481 | NCBI WGS metagenome assembly FTCC01 (sample SAMEA3914864, study PRJEB12502) | metagenome | biome: forest; material: soil | place: USA | collected 2012-03-12 | depth 0.3 m | reverse complement strand
TTCAGCAAAACCTCGTCAACAAAGCAAACTTATTATACCTATAATCAACTTAATTTGGTATTATTCGGTTAATCATTAGGTGATGGGAGTGCGCAGGCGGTAACAGTTGGCGCTACATACAACAGCGCGATGGATGTGCCGGTGAGTGCCGCCGGGTATGTAGCCACGGGAAGCACGGTGAACTTTGTGCTGAATTTTGCCCCGTCCCCCGGCACCACGCTCACGGTGGTGAAAAACACCTCCCCGGCCCTCATCAAGGGCGCTTTCAGCAATCTTTCCCAGGGGCAGACCGTGGCTCTCAGCTACGCCGGCATCACGTATCCGTTCGTGGCCGACTACTTTGGCGGCACGGGTAATGACCTCGTGCTGCGCTGGGGCTCCACCCGATCCTTTGCCTGGGGGGCCAATGGCCAGGGCCAGCTTGGCATCAACGATTCTTCAGGTCCGGCCAGCCCGATCCCGGTGGCGGTGGACCAGCAGGATGTGCTCGCCGGCCGTACGGTTACTGCTTTGGCGGCAGGGGCTCATTTCTCGCTCGCGCTGTGCAGCGATGGCACGCTGGCAGCCTGGGGCGACAACCGCCACGGCCAGCTCGGCAACGGCGTGGACCCCGATGATGTGGTGTACGGCAGCCCCGTGCCGCAGCGTGTCAACCAGGCCGGTGTGCTCGCAGGCAGGACGGTGAAGTCCATTGCGGCGGGTGCCGACCACAGCCTGGCGCTATGCACCGATGGCACGCTGGCGGCCTGGGGAGACAACAGTTCCGGTCAGCTTGGCGTGGTGGGTGCGGGGGTGTTCAGCAGCGTGCCGGTGAATGTTACGGCCCAAGGGGCTCTATTGGGCAAGGTCGTGGTGGCTGTCGCGGCGGGCAGCGATCACAGCCTGGCCTTGTGTGCCGATGGCTCGGTGGTGGCCTGGGGCGGCAATGGCACGGGTGAGCTGGGAAATGGCGGTTCTGCGGCCAGCGCCACGCCCGTACTGGTGAGCGGCGGTGTGCTGGCGGGCAAGCGTGTGGTGGGGATTGCGGCGGGCGGGCAGCATAGCCTCGCCCTGTGCGGCGACGGCACCCTGGCCGCGTGGGGAAGCAATGGCGCGGGCGAACTGGGCATCGGCACCAACCTGTCGAGCAATGTGCCGGCGGCGGTGAACCTTCAGGGAGTGCTTGCAGGCAAGACTGTCAGTGCCGTCGCAGCGGGCGGGCTCTTCAGCCTGGTGCTTTGCACGGATGGCACGCTGGCTGCCTGGGGGGCGGGCGGGCTGCTGGGCAGCGAAAGTCCGGCCGGCAGCAATGTTCCGTTGCGGGTGTCCCTTCAGGGAGGGGGATCCTCCAGCCCTGTGGTGTCGGTCACCGCGGGCGGCTCCAGCAGCCTGGCTTGGTGTGCGGACGGTACGTTGCTCGCCTGGGGCGGAAATGATTCCGGCCAGCTTGGAGATGGTGGCAGCGCGGGCGCAGTTCTGCCGGAGATGGTTGTGGAAGGGGCGCTGGCCGGCAAAAACGTGGTGCTGGCGGCGGCTGGCGCCACCCACAGCCTGTTCCTTGGCAGCGACGGCACGCTGGCGGCCAGCGGCAGCAATGCCTTTGGGGAGCTGGGCAACGATGCCTCGCAGCGCAGCACGCCCACGGTCGTGCCCGGCTTGCCGGGCCCCGTCTTTTCGCAGACGGCGGGCGGTTATCACAGCCTTGCCCTGCTGGCTGATGGCAGGGTGGAAGGCTGGGGCGGCAACGCTGACGGCCAGCTAGGGAATGCAGGCACTGTGAGCACCGATGCCCCGGCCGAGGTGCTTGGCCATGCCACGTCCGGCAGCACCTCTTCCCCGCTTGCCGTTGCGCGGATGACTGCCGGCCTCCATCACACGCTGGAGCTGGCGGCCGATGGCAAAGTGTGGAGCTGGGGGCTGAACACGAACGGCCAGCTCGGCAACGGCACCGTCAACGGCAGCAGCATGCCGGTCAATGTCAGCGCCAAAGGCCTGCTTGCCGGCAAGCCGGCCGTGCTGGTCGCTGCCGGCGGCCGGCACAGCCTGGCGCTGCGTGCGGACGGCGTCCTGGTGGCCTGGGGCGCGAACGAGGCAGGCCAGCTCGGCAACGGCGGCCTGACGGACAGCGCGCTGCCCGTGGCGGTGAATGCGGACATCCAGGGGCCGCTGGCCGGCCACACTATTGCCGCCATTGCGGCCGGGAACGCCCATAGTCTGGCGCTCTGCGCTGATGGCCGCCTGCTGGCCTGGGGGGCGGGGGCCGGCAGCAATGAAGGGCAGCTTGGCAACAACAGTGCGGGCTCGACCACGCCGGTCGCCATTGAACAGCAAGGGGTGCTGGCGGGCCGCACCGTGGTGGCGATTGCCGCGGGAGCCGCGCACTCGCTTGCCCTTTGCAGCGATGGCACGCTGGCAGCCTGGGGCAGGAATACCTACGGCCAGCTGGGCAACAACAGCCAGGCGCAGGCGGATGTGCCGGCGCGGGTGGATGCCACCGGTGTGCTGGCGGGCAGGGTCATCACCGCCATCGCCGCGGGCGAGGACTACAGCCTGGCGCTGTGCAGCGACGGCACCCTGGCGGCCTGGGGCCGCAACACCTGGGGCCAGCTGGGCAATGGCACCAGCATCGACAGCACAGCTCCGGTGGCGGTGGATACCAGCATGCTGCAGCCCGGCGAGCGGTTCTGCGGCATCGCCGGCGGCTACCGGCATGTGCTGGCCGTGGCGGCCATCCCGGCACCGGGCTCGGTGAGCGTGGCCACCACGCTCCCGGCCACGCAGGTAGGGGACACCTCCGCCACGCTCAACGGCCTCGTCAACCTGGTCCCCAGCAATTTAACGAACGGCTTCTCCTCCGATATCTCCTTCGCGTATGGCACCAGCACGGCTTACGGCCAGGGCGTTAGCATCCCGGTGGTCCTGAACAACCCCGGCACCACGGCCGCCAGCGTCACGGTGACCGGCTTGATGTCCGGCTACACCTATCACTACCGGGTGCTGGCCGGCAGCAAATGGGCCGGGGAGGACCAGACGTTCCGCACCGCCCCCGAAACCAACACCGCAGTGGCTTCCCTGGCCGTTTCCACCGGGCCTCTAGCCCTCGACGTCGGCGGCAGCGGGATTGATTACTTGCAGACCGTCGGCCTCAGTGTTGCCAGCACCATGGTGACCGTCACCCCGGCGGACAGCCGGGCCACGATTCAGGTGAGCGTCAACAGCGGCACCCTTGCCCCCCTGGCTGCCGGGGTGGCCAGCGCCCCCCTCCCGCTCAATGTGGGCGACAACCGCATTTATGTGCGGATCAACGCGCCAAGCCCGAACTACGCCTACACGCATGTGGTCAAGATCCATCGCTCCGCTGGCAAGGATGCCACGCTCGCCTCGCTCACCACGTCCGCCGGGCTCCTGGGCCCCGTTTTCAGCAGCGCCACCACTGCCTATGCCGCCAGCGTGCCCCATGGCGTGGCGCAGGCGACGGTGACCGCCGCTTCCAGCGAGCCGGAAACGGCCTTGCAGTTGCAGGTGAACGGCGGCGCGCCGGTGCCCGTGCATTCCGGCCAGCCCTCCTTGAGCGTGCCGCTGGCCGTGGGGGCCAACAACCTGTCCCTGCTTGTCACCTCCGCCGACGGCACGGCCACGCAGACGTACGCGCTGGTGATCACCCGGCAGCCGTTCAATGCCGCCTGCCCGTCGCCTGGTGATGTGCCGGTCACCACCGCCAGTGGTTACACGGCCACGGGCATCGCGCCGGTGGTCTCGCTGGGTTTTGCGCCTGCCCCCGGCACGGACCTCGTGCTGGTGGACAACGCCAGCCCCGACCCGGTGCGGGGGACGTTCACCGGCCTGCCGCAAGGCGCGCAGGTGGCGCTCACGTTCAATGGCACAGTGTATCACTTTGTGATAGACTATGCCGGCGGCGACCGCAACGACATCGTGCTGCACTGGGACACGGCGGCCAATGCCGGGGCCGGGCCGGCGGTGTTTGCCTTCAACAGCCCGGCAGACGTGCCGGTGAGGGCGCGCGGCTACACCGCCGCCGGGCAGGCCTGCCAGATCAGCCTGGCCTGCGACCCCGTTCCCGGCACCACGCTGCTGCTGGTGGACAACTCGGGCGGCGGGCCGGTCAACGGCCGGTTTAACAACCTCATGCAGGGGCAGGTCGTCGCGCTCACCCACGGCGCCAGCACGTACTCCTTCACCGCCAGCTACTTCGGCGGCGATGGCAACGACCTGGTGCTGGAATGGGCGGGCCCGGCGCCCTCGCCAGCCCAGCCCTTTCACTTCAACTCCGGCGTTGACATGCCGGGGGTGGTCAATGGCTTTGACGGCACAGGGATCAGCGTGGACGTGGACCTGGCCTTTCCGCCGCTGCCTGGCGTGAACCTGATGCTCATCAACAACCTGGGCCACGCGCCGATCAAAGGGCCGTTTTCCAACCTCGCGCAGGGGCAGGCCCTCACCATCCTCGCCAACGGCCAGAGCTTTAACTTCACCGCCAATTATTTCGGTGGCGATGGCAACGACCTGGTGCTGGAGCAGGCGTACCCTCAGGGCCCGCCGTCTCTCAGCGCTTCCTTCTCCAAAGCGGCCGACATCCCGGTGGCTGCCGCGTCCTATGCCGCCGGCGGCATCACCGTCAATCTCAGCCTGGGTTTCGCCCCGCCGTCCGGCACGAACCTGACCCTGGTGCGCAACACCGGGCCGGGCCCGGTTGAAGGCCGGTTCGCCAATCTTGTGGAGGGGCAGATGGTGCAGGTGTCGTTCAACAACGTGGCCTATTTCTTCGTGCCCAGCTACCACGGCGGCACCGGGGGGGATGTGGTGCTTTATTGGGGGGGGTACCAGGGTGGAGGGCTGGGGTGCCAACGGTACTGGCCAGCTCGGCGACTTGACGAACACCAACCGGCCTGTGCCCACCAGCGCGATCCCGTACGATGCCCTCTACGGCCGCACCGAAATCGCCGCGGCTACCGGCCTTTCCCACAGCCTCGCCCTGTGTGCCGATGGCACAGTGCTCGCCTGGGGCTCGAATGATTTCGGCCAGCTCGGCACTGGCACCACGGCAGCCAGCCTGGAGCCGGTGCTGATTGACGTTTTCGCGGCGGACGATTCCGCCTTGGCGGGCAAGGCCGTGATTGCCATCGCCGCGGGTGCCCACCACAGCCTGGCGCTGTGTGCCGATGGTACCCTGGCGGCCTGGGGAGCGAACGACGCGGGCCAGCTTGGCAACAACAGCCTTTCCGCCAGCGCGGTGCCCGTGGCCGTGAGCCTGGAAGGCGCTCTGAAGGGCAGAAAAGTCATCGCCATTGCCGCCGGCGACAGCCACAGCCTGGCGCTGTGTGCCGATGGCACTGTGGCGGCCTGGGGCGACAACTCCAACGGCCAGCTCGGCGGCGCGGGCAGCGCGGTGAACAGCCTGGTGCCCGTGGTCGTGGACAGCTCGGCCGCCGCTGCCTCCGCCCTGGCAGGGAAGCAGGTGGCCGCGATCGCCGCCGGCACCCACCACAGCCTGGCCTTGTGCACGGACGGCACCCTGGCGGCCTGGGGCGCGAATGATGCCGGGCAGCTCGGTGTCAGCTCTCCCACGTCCGGCCCGGTGCCGGTGGCCGTGGGCCTCACGGGCGCCCTGAGCGGCAGGACGGTGTCGCGGATCGCCGCCGCAGGCTCCTGGAACCTGGCGCTGTGCACCGACGGCACGCTTGCGGCCTGGGGCGCGAATGATGCCGGCCAGCTCGGCAACAACAGCACCACCGGCGGCCCCACGCCCGTGGCGGTGGACACGCTGGCGGCCGACAACTCCGCGCTTGCTGGCAAGACCATCTCGCAAATCGCTGCCGCAGCCCGTGCGGGTCTCGTCCTGTGCACCGATGGCACGCTCGCGGCCTGGGGAGACAATGCCAGCGGCCAGCTTGGCAACAACTCCACCACCCCCAGCCTCGTGCCTGCGGCGGTGAATTCCACCAGCCTTGCCACCGGGGAGAGCTTCACCACCATTGCTGGCGGCGCCAATGCCGGCCAGTTCCTGGCCCTGGTGGGAATACCCGCCTATCCTGTCGTCACCCAGCCGGCCCCGTACGTCTCCGGCACCACTGCCAACCTCATAGGGATAGTGAATCCGATGGGCTCCAATCGCGCCGTATTCATCGATTATGGCCTTACCAATGCCTACGGGACCAGCGTGGCCACCCTGGGGGTGTGGGGACTCCCCTCGTATATTGGGACCTCTCTCAGCGGCCTGGAGCCGGGGACGACCTATCATTACCGCCTCAGGTCGGATACGGCTGTGGGGAATGATGTCACCTTCACCACGGGGGGCGCCGATGACAATCTTATCTCGCTTGTGCCTTCCACAGGCACCCTGGTGCCGGCCTTCGCCGCTGATGTGACCAGCTATCAGCTGGCGGTGGACAACACGGTGACCTCCATCACCCTCACTCCCACATTGGAGGACACCGCCGCCGTGCTGCAAGTGTCCGACGCCAGAGGCTTCGGTTACGCTGTGCACTCCGGTCAGGCCAGCGCCAGCGTACCCCTGAAGGTGGGCACGAACACCTTGTATGTGATAGTGACCGGGCTGGCCGGCCCACGCCAGACATATACGGTGACGGTGACACGTGCCGCCTCCCTGGCGGAGAAGCTCACCTCCGCCAGCTTCATTCCCATCACCGCCAATGGCTATACCGCCACGGGCCAGACGATCAGCCTCGCCCTGGGCTACGCGCCCGTGCCCGGGGCAAGCCTGATGATCGTCAACAACACCGGCACGCCGTTCATCAACGGCACCTTTGACAATCTCGCGCAAGGCCAGCTGGTGACCTTAAGCTTCAATGGCACGAACTATCGGTACGTGGCCAATTATTATGGCGGCACCGGCAACGACCTGGTGCTTCAATGCGCGGACACCCGCGTTGTCACCTGAGGCGATGCCCAAAACGACCCGTCCAGGGTGGTGCCGGTGGCGGTGGACCAAACAGGTGTGCTCGCTGGCAAGACGGTAATCGCTGCATCGGCTGGCGCTTATCACAGCCTCGTCCTGTGCTCCGATGGCACGCTGGCGGCCTGGGGGACAAACGACAATGGCCAGCTCGGAAACGGCAGCAAGGTCACCAGCACTGTTCCGGTGCGGGTGACCAGCACCGGTGCGCTGGCCGGCAAGACCGTGGTGGCGATAAGCGCCAGCACTTGGGGCTCCACGGCGCTGTGCTCGGACGGCACGGTATGCCAGTGGGGCGATGGTGCAGGCCTGACCCCGACCGCTGTCAGCCCGGTGGGCGCGCTCGCCGGCAAGACGGTCGTCGCCATTGCCTCCGGCTTTGAGCGCACTCTGGCGCTGTGCTCCGACGGCACGGTGGCTGCCTGGGGCGAGGGCCTGCTGGGCAATGGCGTCAACACGCCCTTCTATACTTCCACCCCCGTGGCGGTGGACACCACCGGCGTGCTCAAAGGCAAAACGGTCACCGCCATCGCGGCAGGCATTTCTCACAACCTGGCGCTATGCTCTGACGGCACGCTGACGGCCTGGGGCTACAATGCAGATTCACAGGTTGGCGCGATAGGCGGCCCTGTGACGATTGCCGGCGAGTTGGGCAACGACAGCCGGGCGCCTTACAGCATGGTGCCCGTAGTGGTCTCCACGCGGCAGGCGGGCAGCAGCGCGCCTGGGCCCTTGTACCACCGCCGCACGACGTTCATCGCCGCCGGCCAGGACTTTAGCGAAGCCCTGTGCTCCGACGGCACGCTGGCAGCCTGGGGCAACAGCACTGAGAACAGGTTTGGCAACAACTACCGGCTGCCCTACGGCTATGCGCCGGTGGCCGTGGGCATGCCAGGGGCGCTTGCGGGCCGCACGCCCGTGACCCTCTCCTGCAGCAGCCAGTCCAGCGCCGTGCTGTGCTCCGACGGCAACATTGTCACCTGGGGAACCGGCATTTTTGGCGTCCTGGGCAATGGCTCCACCAAGGATACCACCGCTCCGGTGCTGGTGAGCACTGCCTCCCTCGCCACGGGCGAGCGCTTTGCCAGTGCCACCTCTGGCCCGGATTCCGTGCATGTCATCGCCACCGTGGCCGTTATTCCCGCAAAAACGGAGCCGGCCACGCTCATCACCAGCACCACCGCCACCCTCAATGGTCTGCTGAACCCCAATGGCGGCTCGCTCCTCGTCTCCTTCGATTACGGCACCTCCACGGCCTACGGATTCAATGTGCAGACCACGGTGCCCGTCACTGGCAGCCTCGGCTCACCTTCCTCCATGGCCATCACCGGCCTGGCACCGGGCACCACCTATCACTTCCGCGTCAATGGCAGCCCTGTCACGCATCTCATCAGTGGCACTCCCGTCGGTGGGACCCCCATCAATGGAAGTGACCTGACCTTCACCACCCTGCCGGCCGTTGCCACCGGCCCGGCCTCCCAGTTGGTGGAGGCCGGCGGCCCGGTGACACTGGAAGTGGCCGCGCCGGGTGATTCGCTGACCTGGCAGTGGTACCGAAACAATGCTGCGCTCCCTCATGCCACGAGCGGCGGGTACCATCTCGCCGCCGCCACCACGGCGCAGGCTGGCACATACACCGTCAAGGTGGGCAATGCCGTCGGCCACGTAACCAGCGCGCCCGCCAGCCTGGGGGTGGTGGACACCGCGCCTGCTTCCGTGGCCGTTGTTTCTGGCAGCACGCTCACCCTCACCGCCACCGCCGCCGGGCCGGGCATCTCCTTCCAATGGTTCAAGAACGGCCTGGCGCTCAGCGACGGTCCCAACCCGCTCAATGCGGTCAGCACCATCGCGGGGGCAACGACAAGCAGGCTTAGCATCACCCACACCATCGCTGCCGATGCCGGGGGGTACACCTGCGGGGTGACGATGCCGGATCCGCAGCATGCGGGTTCACCTCTCACGCTCTCCAGCGGCCTGTTCACCGTCAGCATCACCCTCAAACCGGTTCTCGGCACCTTCACCCCCGGTCCCTGGATCGTGGGCGGCACGGTCAGTGACACGGTGCCCTCGCAGAGCACGCCTGCCGTGTTTACCCTCACTGGTGCTCCCGCCGGCGTGACCATTGATTCCTACGGCCGGTTGCATGGCAAGCCCACGGTGGCCATCGCCGTGGCCACCACGTATCACCTCGTCATCACCTGCAGAAATGCCGCTGGCTTCAGCTCCGTGACTGCAATCGTGGTGGTGAACCCGCTGCCGGCGGGAGTCGCTGGCACGTTCAACGGGCTGGTGAACCGCGACGACGCTGTTACCGGCGGCCATGGCGGCACGCTGAGCGTCACTTCATTGAGCAACGCCGTCTTTACTGGCAGGCTCGTGCTTGGCACCGTGAGCTATTCCTTCACCGCCCAGCATCTCGACACTGCGATGGGTGCGAACCCCTCGGCCACGGTGGTGATCCCTGGCACTACGCTGTTCAACAGCCTGACATTGAGGTTCACCATTGATCCCGCAACTGGCAGCCTCACCGGCGCTGTTTCCAGGAGCGCTGCAGCCCCGGTCAGCCTGACCGCCTGGCGCAACTCGTGGAACGCCACCTCCGCCAGATGCCCTTATGCCGCGGTCTATAACAACGAGCTGGTGCTCGATCCCGCTCTTGCCGGCACCGCCAGCAAGCCCGCCAACATCATTTACCCGCAGGGCACCGGGTTTGGTGTGCTCTCCCTCACCACCGCCGGCCTGGCCACCTGGAGCGGCCACATGGCCGATGGCACCACCACCACCGCCAGCACGACGGTGGGGCCGCATGGCGAGGTGCCGCTGCACTTCCTGCTCTATGCGGGCACCGGCTCCGCCCATGGCTGGGTGCAGGCCAGCGGCTCCGGGGCCGCGCTGCTGCTGGACAGCGCCGGCACCTTTGACTGGCTCAAGAACCCGCAGACCGGCAGCACGCTCAGCTACAAGGGCGGCTTCCCCTTGCACAACCTCACCGTCGCGGGCGCGCCGTATGTGAAGCCTACGTCCGCCAAGCCGCTTGTTCTCGGCATTCCAGTGGTGAGTTCAGGTCCCAACACCAGCCTCGATTTCAGCGAAGGCGGCCTCATCGCGCTCACCTATGCCGGGCCGCCGTCGGTCAGCATCGCCGGTGCCGCCGGTTTTAGTAACCTGATCGACAATGCCAACGTGCGCATCACCGGCACCGCCGCGGCCAACAGCGTGGCGCCGCCGGCACCCAATCCCGCCAGCATCAAGGTGGTGGTGAACGCCGCCACCGGTGCCTTCAGCGGCAGCTTCACCCTGCATGGCGACCAGGACCCCACCAAGGCCGCCCCGTCGCTGGTCATCAACCGCACCGCCAGCTTCTCCGGCTTGTGCATCACCCGGCTCAATGGAACGCCCGCCGTGAACTCGGGCCCGGGGTACTTTCTGCTCAGCGAGCTGCAGCCATATAAGGGAGCCGTCATCACTGCCGCGCCCGTGCTTTCCGGCAAGGTCGTGCTGCGGCAGGCGCAGTAGGTCTGCCGGCCGTTGTGTGATAACTCATCTCACACCTTCGCCGCCCGGCGGTACACGCTGTCCACCACGTTGCGCACGTACTGCTCGTCGCTGAGGCCGTACTCCGCCTCGTCGGGGAATTTCACCTTGGTGCGGAAGCTGGCGGCCATGGTTTCGAACAGGCGCACGGTGGCATCGGGCTCCAGCTCATCACGGCGCACCAGGGCGGCGAGGGCAAGCTGGGCTTCATCGGGTGTCACCTTCTGGCGCAGGCGCGCCTCCAGGTGCGGGTGCTGGCGGAAGCTGTTGTACTTGCCGCCCATCACGCCCTCGATGTCCGGCGGCACGGTCAGCACGGTGCGCACCACCACGGTGCCGGCGGCGAGGTCGCCCACGCGCTGACTGCGCGGGCTGAGGGCGCAGAAGATGCCGCCCAGGGCGAAGAACATGGGCTGCATGTCAATGATGCGCAGCAGGTTGCGGATGATCACCTGGCTCGGCCGCAGCCGCAGGCCGCGCTCGTCCATCACCCGGATCTTCATCACCTTTTTGCCGATGGTCTGGCCGTTGAGCAGCAGCTCGCTGATGGAGCCGTAGCCGAAGAACAGGATGAACTGGCCCAGCACCATCATGGCGGTGCCACTGTCGGAGAACACCACTCGCACTGCCGTGAAGGCGATGTTGACGATCTGGTTGATCGCCATCATCGCCGCCAGGTCGATCATGAACGCGATGGCGCGGGTGACCGGCCCGGCCAGCGGCAGGGAAAAGGTCACGCCCTCCGGCGTGGAGATGTGCAGCAGGGCCGTGCGTTCGGAGATCGGACTCATTTCGCAGCCCTCCGTTTTTCATCTTCACGGCCGCAGAACAGGAAGAAGCTGAACAGCAGCACCAGCTCCACGCTGCCGAAGGTGATCTTCACCCAGTAGGGCAAAACGGGCGCATGATACTGGGAGAAAAAGGCCTCCACGATGCCCGCCCACACCAGCATCAGCGCCACGCCGCCAATCAGGGTGGCGAGATCTCCGACAATGGCGCGCAGCCGCATCCGTAATCCCTCATGCGTGCCCCAGCCGATCAGTGCACGGGCCAGGACAAAGCCCGCCTGGCCGCCGATGAGGATCGCCGGAATTTCAAAGGAACCATGCGGCAGCAGCCAGCCGAGAAGGAACACCGTCTGCCCGTCGAGCATGTAGTCCAGGCACACCGCGCCGAGGATCACGCCATTGTAAAACAGCAGCACCACCGTGCCAATGCCCCAGGTGAGGCCATAGGCCATTGCCTGGATGCTGACACCGATGTTGTTCGCCATCAGGCTGGCCGAAAACGTCGTCTTGTGCTCCTCGAACAGTCCGAGCTTGGACTTGTCCATGGTCTCCTCGCGGGCCACGCGCTCACTGGGGGTTTGATGCGCCACATGTGGGAAAGGCGAGAGCGCGATCTGCCTCCCATCGGGATCGGCCAGCAGCAGCACGCAGCCCACCAGCATGCCCACAACGGTAAGCGCGGAGGAAAGGTAAAAGGCCCAGGCCTGGCGGCGGAACGTCTGCGGAAAAAGGTGCAGGAACCAGTGCAGCGGCTGGAAGCGGCTCACGTAAGCCTGGGCGCTGTGGATTTCCGCATAGCCGCGGGCCACGAGGGCCTCCAGATAGGCGCGCAGCTCCGGCTCGGCGTTCGCCTGTCCCACGCGATCCAGGTCGGAGCAGGCGCGCTGGAAAAGCACCAGCACACGGCGGCTTTCTTCCACCTCGGCAAGGTCCAGGCGGCCGCTCTCGATCTGTTCGAGCGCCCTCTCCAGCTCGTTCCAGAAGGGGCGCTCCTTTTCCACAAAGCGTGCGAGGTCGATGATCATAGGAGCTGTCTCTTCTTCACATTCAGGTACTCGCTCACCACGCTGGCGATCAGGTTTTCCTGAAGGCTGGAAGTGAGGTGCACGCCCCGCTGCTTCAGGTCGCGCACGGCGGCCTGCAGGTCCGCCCACATCAGGTGGCCGGCCAGCCTGCCATAGAGTTCATCGGCATCGCTGATGCTGTCGTGGCGGTGGAACAAAGGCTGGAACTCCTGCGAGCCCAGCACATGCACCAGCACCACGTGGCGGCGCGCGGCCTGCTGCACCGCCTCGATGAAGGATTCGGAAAGCCAGGGCTCGCCCAGGTCCGTGAGCACGATGAGCAGCGAGCGGTGGCGCAGGCGGTTGCCAATGTTGATGAACAGCTCATTGAAGTCCGGGCTCACGATGCGCGGCTCCAGGGTGTAGAGCGCATCGCGGCAGGCGTTGTAATGCGACAGGCCGCTGCCGGCTGAAATGACCTTGTGCACCTGGTCGCTGAAAGTGATGAGGCCGAAGCGGTCGCCCTGCTGCTCGGCCGCCAGCGCAAGGATCAGCGCCGCCTGGATGAAGCGCTCGCACTGCGTGCGCGGAGCAAAGCGGTCCGCCTCGCTGCCTTTGTCCGCGGGGAGTTCCAGAGGCCGGGCGCTGCGCCGGGAGACGTCCAGGATCACATGAATCTCCTGCGTGCGCTCAATCTGGTGGATCATCGTCACCGGGAAGCGGCGCTTGGCCGTGCCCTTCCAGTAGATGTCGCCAAAGCTGTCGCCCGGCAGGTAGCCGCGCAGCTGCTCAAACTCGCGGCCCTTGCCAAGCTGGCGCACCTGGTGGATGCCCA